>ERZ773209.626-NODE-626-length-24796-cov-5.423952_pt1 | contig 24796 bp, 20 predicted proteins | sample MGYA00511109_ERZ773209 | MGnify/ENA primary metagenome ERZ773209 (study PRJEB29015, sample SAMEA2737786) | human gut metagenome | biome: human gut; feature: human-associated habitat; material: faeces | place: China | collected 2012 ...
TGCAAATATACAAGAAGGGCGTTCTCTTTTTTGTGGAGACTATGAATTATTCAGGCTAAACTTAATTGTACAACAAAATCTTTAATCATCTATGAAAATAGAAAGAGCTACTCAGCTGCTGTTCCTTTTGCTGATAAGTCAGGGAGGAAATGCAGCCTATGCCAACCTTCCGCGAGGAGCCAGTGCTTCTTCCGTACAAGTGTCGGCGCAAGCAAACAAAATCACAGTGAGTGGAACAGTCGTTGACGTGAATGGAGAACCTCTGGTAGGAGTGAGCGTGCTGGAAAAAGGTACCGGAAACGGTACGATTACCGACGTGGACGGGAACTTTACCTTGTCCGCAGGCGAAGGGGCCGCACTCGAAATCTCTTACGTGGGGTATCAGAACCTGACGGTTTCTGCCAAGGAAACACTGGGTGTTCTGGTCATGAAGGAAGATACCGAACAACTGGATGAAGTAGTGGTAACGGCATTGGGTATCAAGCGCTCACAGAAGGCTTTGAGCTACAACGTGCAGGAGGTGAAGAATGATGTGCTGACAAAGGTAAAGGATGCCAACTTCGTGAACAGCCTGAACGGAAAAGTAGCCGGTGTGAGCATTCAGCGCAGTGCTTCGGGTGTGGGTGGAGGTACCCGCGTCGTGATGCGTGGAAACAAGTCTATCAAGGGAGACAACAACGTGCTGTATGTGATTGACGGTGTGCCCATGGGTAATCAGGCCGACCGCACAGGCGACGGTACGGGCTTCGGTGCAGGACGCACGTCAAGTGAAGGTATTGCCAGCTTCAACCCTGAAGATATTGAAAGTCTGTCGGTGCTGACAGGACCTTCGGCTGCTGCACTCTACGGAGCCAATGCGGCCAACGGTGTCATCCTGATTACCACGAAGAAAGGTGCTGCCGGAAAGGTGAGTGTCAACGTGTCGTCATCGGCTGAATTCTCGAATCCTTTCGTGCTGCCACGCTTTCAGAACACCTACGGAAACGTGAGTGGGGAGGCTGCCTCGTGGGGAGAAAAACTGCCGGTACCTTCTTCATATAATCCGGCCGACTTCTTCAATACCGGAACCACTTTTACCAACTCTTTTAATCTGTCTGTGGGAAATGACAAGAACCAGACGTATGTGTCCGGTTCGGCGGTCAATGCCAAGGGTATCGTGCCCAACAACAAATACCACCGCTACAATGCCATGGTGCGAAATACCACCAAGTTCTTCAACGATAAGCTGACCATGGACTTGTCTGCCAGCTACGTGCGTGAGTATTACAACAACATGCTGTCCTACGGTACGTATTTCAACCCTCTTCTGGGAGCTTATCTGTATCCGCGCGGAGAGAATTTTGAGAAGGAAACGTATTTCGAACGCTATGATGCCGAGCTGGGCTACAATGTGCAGTCGTGGACACCGGGCGACTTCGGTATGGCTGTGCAGAACCCTTACTGGGTGGCTTACCGCAATTTGCGTCCTGAGGTGAAAGACCGCTACATGCTGTATGCATCGTTGAAATATGAAATTACCGATTACCTGAACGTGAGTGCACGAGGCCGTCTGGATAATACCTATACGGAAAGAGAAGACAAACGCTATGCTTCTACACACGGTACGTTTGCCAAATCGCTGGGACGTTACATCTATTCGAATGAAACCTTCCGTCAGAAATATGCGGACATCATGGCCAACCTTTCGAAGCCTTTTGCCGGAGATTTTTATGCCAATGTCAACGTGGGTGCTTCTTTCGAGGAATACGATACAAAAGGAAGAGGATATGGCGGACAGCTGCTTAAGGTGCCGAATCTGTTTGCTTATGATAACATAGACCCTTCTACCGGTGTACCTTCACAGACGGGAGGTGACAACCGTAAGATGAATCTCGGTGTGTTCGGCTCTGCGGAAATCTCATGGAAGTCGGCCGTGTATCTCACACTGACCGGTCGTGCCGACAAGCCTTCTCAGCTGGTCAACAGCAAGTCGCCCTGGATATTCTATCCTTCTGTCGGACTTTCGGCTATTGTGACGGACTTGTTGCCCGAAACCATGCGCCAGTCCATTTCACCGGTGCTGGGCTTCCTGAAAGTGCGTGCTTCCTATACGGAGGTGGGTTCGCCTATTCCTTACACCGGACTGACTCCCGGAACCATAACGCACACCATTGAAGGTGGTGTAATCAAACCTTTCAAGTATTATCCGCTGCCGGAGCTGAAGCCGGAAAGAACCCGCTCTTATGAAGTAGGTATCGACTCCAAGTGGCTGAACAATACCGTGTCGCTGGGTGTGACGTTGTATAAATCGAATACCTACGACCAGTTGCTCGAAGCCAAGCTGTCGGAAACGTCGGGTTATGACTATATGTTCGTGCAGGCCGGTAACGTGGAAAACCGGGGTATCGAACTGGCGCTGGGATACGACCAGACCTTTGGCAATTTCTCATACAGTACCTCGCTGACAGCTACTGCCAACCGCAATAAAATCATCGAACTGGCTTCGAACGTGAAGAACCCCGTGACCGGAGAGGCACTCGACCTGAGCGACATCAAGGTGGGACGTTTCCGCCTGCGCGAAGGAGAAGAAGTGGGTACGATATATGCGGAAGAACGCCTGAAACGTGATCAGGACGGCTACATCGTGTACAATGAAGGCCAGACCATAACTACGGAATCTACGGAACCCTACAAGCTGGGTAGTGTCAATGCCAAGTGGAACCTGGGCTGGAGAAACGGCTTTACCTACAAAGGCTTTAACCTGAACTTCCTTGTGACTGCCCGTCTGGGAGGTATCGTGATTTCCAAGACACAGGCCGTGCTCGACCAGTTCGGTGTGTCGCAGGCCTCGGCTGATGCGCGTGATGCCGGAAAAGTCATGGTGGGTAATGTGGCAGTTCAGCCAAAAGACTATTATGAATCGGTGGTGAACCTGGATGCGTATAATGTGTACTCTGCTACCAACGTCCGCCTGCAGGAAGCCAGTCTGGGATACACCTTCCCCAATTCCTGGTTCAAGGGTACTCCGTTCCATAGTGTGAACCTGTCCGTGTATGGCACCAACCTCTGGATGATTTACAACAAAGCTCCTTTCGATCCGGAACTGGCGGCTTCTACCGGTACCTTCGGACAGGGATACGATTACTTTATGTTGCCCAGCCAGCGCACGTATGGAGTGAGCCTTAAATTTGGATTCTAACAAATCATGAAAAACAACGTATAATATGAAGATAAGAAACTATTTGATACCTGTATTCTCCGTATTGGCACTTGCATCTTGCAACTATGAGCAGATCAATACAAATATCTATGGTGTGACGGAAGAAGGAATGAAGACGGGCGGACTGCTGTATGGGGCTCCTTTCATGGACATGCAGAAGCTGGTTATTCCCATCGGTTCGCCCACTGAATCGACAGGACCGGGTAACGACCTGGCCAATACAGACATCATGTCGGCCGGTAACTACATCGGTTACTGGGGCATGAACAACAACTGGAATTTCAACACGGAGGCTACGTGGAACTTTACGGATGCCCGTATGAGCTATGCCTACCAGAATTTCTATTCGAAACTGTTCCGTGCATGGAATGACATCTACAAGCATACGAAGAATTCGGAAGACCCTGCCGACAAGGAAGTGCAGGCTGTAGCCAATATTGTCAAGGTGACTGCCTGGCTCCGTGCGACGGATGTGTTCGGCCCGATTGTATATACCAATGCCGGCAACGGAGACATTGCTCCGAAACTGGATTCTCAGGAGACCGTGTACAAGGCGATGCTGGCCGATTTGAAGGATGCTTCGCAGCTGCTGGTCAATACCGCATCGAAAGTGCTTCCGTCGTACGATGTAATTTATAACGGAAACGCTTCCAACTGGGTACGACTGGCTAACTCGCTCATGTTGCGCATAGCCGTCCGCGTGCATTTCAAGGACGAGGCACTGGCAAAGGAATACATCACGTTCGCCCTTGACCCTTCTCACGGAGGTGTCATTGAAACCGTGGCACAGGAGGCCAAAATACGGAGTACGGACAAGTTGCCGCTGATGAACTCCATGCTGCCGACTGTAGAGGACTACGGAGAATGTCGCCTGGGAGCTACCATCTGGGCCTACATGCAGGGGTATGACGATCCGCGTCTGGGTGCCTTGTTCACGTCCGATTCTTACGGCTATTTCATGTCTCTTCCTCCTACGAACAACAATGCCCTTAGCTCCGCAGCCAAGACGGGAGCCTCCAAGCCCAAGGTCGATGCGGCTTCTCCTTTGTTCTGGTTGCGTGCTTCGGAAGTGTCTTTCCTGAAGGCAGAAGCCGCACTTTACAAACTGGCAGGAGGTAATCCGAAAGCACTGTATGAAGAAGGTGTTACCAAGTCGTTCGAAGAAAACGGAGTAAGCGGAGTGGCTGCCTATCTGGAGGTTACAGACTTTCCTTATGACATCAGCCGGTCTATGTTGCCTTACAACCGTCAGTATTCCTGCAAGCTTTCTACCGGAAATGTGTCTCCCAAGTGGAACGATGCGGATTCGGACGAAGTGAAGTTGCAGAAAATCATTACCCAGAAATACCTGGCACTCTATCCCAATGCCGTGGAAGCCTGGACCGAATATCGCCGGACTGGCTATCCTTACCTGCTCAAACCGGCTTATGACAAAGCTTACGTGAGCATAGGAGGTGAAGAAGATGCCATCACGCCCGAAAGATTCCGCTTTGCTCCGGCCGAATATGGTACAAACCCCAACATGTCGGAAGTGCCGGCGCTGCTGGGTGGTGAAGACCAGGGAGCAACCAAGCTGTGGTGGGTGCGCAATAACCGTCCCAAACAGCCGAAATGAGAAATGAGTTTTACGGAAATGTCAAACAAATGAAGTGATGAAAAGAATCATAAGATATGCAGGAGCCCTGCTGCTGGCGGCAGGCTTCGTGGCCTGTTCCGAATGGAACGTGCCTGAAAGAGAAACGTTCGAAAACCAGGAAAATCTGGAGAAATACATTCCCTTGCTGGAGGCGGAAAGTGAAGCCGACCTGACTCCCTCCATGCGCGATTATTTTGCCAAACTGAGAGAATACCGTCAGGCGCCTCATGTGAAGGGGTTCGGCTGGTTCGGCAACTGGACCGGACGAGGCAGCAATGCACAGAACTACCTGAAGATGCTGCCCGACAGCGTAGATTTCGTATCCTTGTGGGGTACGCGAGGGAACCTTTCGGAAGAGCAGAAAAAAGACTTGAAGTTTTTCCAGGAAATCAAGGGAGGAAAAGCGCTGCTGTGCTGGATTGTACAAGACCTGGGCGACCAGATGACTCCTCCGGGACAAGATCCGAAAAATTACTGGATTGTGGAAAAGGGAGGTGGCAATTTTGTGGAAGGTGTGAAGGCTTATGCAAATGCCATCTGCGATACGATTGAAAAGTATAATTTGGATGGTTTCGACATAGACTACGAACCCGGCTATGGTCATTCAGGTTCGATGGCTAACGGGGAGACTATCAGCGAAAGTTCGGGCAATACGAACATGTTCGTATTTATCAAAACCCTTTCAGACCGTTTGCGTCCGGCCGGCAGAATGCTGGTAATGGACGGTCAGCCTGAGAAACTTTCTACCGAGGCTTCCAAGTACATCGACCACTATATTTATCAGGCGTATTGGGAACGTTCCACCGCGCAGGTCCTTAGGAAAATCAATCAGCCTCACCTTGAAAACTGGGAGCGGAAGACCATTATCACCGTAGAGTTTGAGCAAGGCTGGCAGACAGGTGGAGTAGATAATTACACCAGCGTGCGTCCGGAAATCAATGCTTATCCGGAAGGGTGTCAGATTTTTGATTATGCCACGCTGGACCTTCCCGACGGCAGACGCATCGGCGGCATCGGCACGTATCACATGGAATACGACTATGCGAATACTCCTCCTTACAAATGGCTCAGAGAAGCCTTGCACTTAGGAAATGTGGTTTATCCGGGTAAGTTAGATTAAAAATTGAATTATGAAAAAGAAATTATATTTCAGCATATTCGCAGGAGCCTTGCTGGCTTGTTCCTGCCAGAATGAATTATACAAGGATGCAACCAGTGAATACCAGTCGGCACAGGGGGCTTACATCAAGACTGGTGAATCTTCGCAGGTATTCGTGGAAGAAGGAAAGGAAGTCGATGTGAAGTCTATCACCGTATCGCTGGTGCAGCAGGAAAACGATGCCAAGACGGTGACGGTAGAAGCCGGCAGCAAGGAACAGCTGGAAGCATACAACAAGAAGCATGGAACGGACTACCTGATGCTGCCGCCCGAAATGTATGAAGTAGGCAAGGAAGTGGTGTTCAGTTCCAGGCAGACGCAGCAATTTCTGCCGGTAAAGTTCAAGGATGTGAAATTCTCCCTGCAGGGAAGCTATGCTTTGCCGGTGAAACTGAGTGGCGGTACGGTACCCGTGATTGACAGTGAATCTGAATCACTGATTGTACTGGAGCAGCGCATCAATACGAAGTGTCTTCGCATTGACGGATACGGCAGTGAAGATGCGAAAATGTTCCCGGACGATTTCAAGGTAGACCAGTGGACGATGGAGGTCATGGTAAACCGTAGCTCATACCAGAGCAACAACCGTTCCATCTGTGGTACCAAACTCGTGTCTGGGTCCGGTGCACTCGATGAAATCTATCCTCGCTTCGGCGACGTGACCATCCGTCCCGACCAGCTTCAGTTTAAGACTGGAGGTTCTCAGATTGACGTACCGGCGGATGTCTTTGCGGCACAGGCCGACACCTGGTACATGCTAGCTTTCGTGTACGACGGTAAGAAAAACTATGTATATGTGAATGGGGAATTGGTGGCCGACCGTGAAATCCGTACAGGGCCTTACGGTCTGGTAGGCTTCTGGATTGGCGGCGCGAACGAGCTGGTTCGTGAAATCCGTTTCTGGAAGACGGCTCGTACGCCTCAGCAGTTGAAGCAGTTCATGTGGAAAACGGTAGACGGAAGTGATGAGAATCTGGTGCTGTATTATCCACTAAACGGAAAGAAGCGGAACCTTGACACAGGAGAAATCACCGAGGACGAAACCATGCTTTGGGATTTCAGCAACAATGCCAAACATCTGCCTCTTCCTTCAAAAGCTAAGTTTGATGATAATGACGGAAAAGGCTTTATGTTCCCTTTGGTTGATTAATTATAGGTTTTATTAATGAAGAAAGGCTGTCTCCAACACTCTGGTGTGGAGGCAGCTTTTTATGTGTTATTATAGGGACAAATGATATTTAAATATAGAAAAACTTTTAGTATCTTTAAACAACGGGAAACAACTATCACTCCAAGAGCTCCCGTCTTCTTGTGTTGTGATTTGCTTTCATTTTAGTATCTTTGAACCATTAGAAACAACAACAGAGGGAGAAGGCGAATGTTACTGCGAGTTGTGATTTGCTTTCATTTTAGTATCTTTGAACCATTAGAAACAACTCTGAATAAAAAAGGTTGACATCAAGTTCTTCTTCCAGCTTTTGAATCATCGCACTGAGGGTAGGCTGTGTCACGCCGCATGCCTCGGCTGCAAGCACAAAGTGGCGGTACTTGTCCAGTGCCACGATATATTCCATCTGTTGTAATGTCATGGTTCAATAGATTTTATCAATACAAAGATAAATAAAATCTGTTGTGCCCCTGCGCATTTCCATCTACATTTGCATCAGAAATAAACAAAAAAGGTGTTGACAATGAAAAGATTATTTCGTAATTGGGGTGTTCTCCGGGTGATACGCCTCCTTTCGGAAGCTGTGTTTGCCGCTTATGGTATCTATGCCTCAGACTCCCTGATGATAGTATTGGGCGGGTTGTTGATGCTGATGGCCATGGTGAACTGGTCCTGCTGTGCGGCAGGAGGATGTGACATCTCGTCTGGGAACAAAGCATTGTATAAGGATTTTGTGAAACCTTATCAGGCAACAAAAGAAAGTAAGTAAAAATTTAAAAACAGAAGAATATGAGTGCAGTACATTTAACCAAAGCAGATTTTTTGACAAGAGTAGCAAACTATGAAGCGAATCCGAACGAATGGAAATTCCTGGGTGAGCGTCCGGCCTTGATTGATTTTTATGCCACCTGGTGTGGTCCGTGCAAGATGCTGGCTCCGGTATTGGATGAGTTGGCCGATGAATATGCCGGACAGGTAGACATCTATAAAAAAGGAGAGCCTTACAGCTCTCCTTTTTTTATGGCTTCCATGATGTTGGCCGGAGCACGTTCGGCCAGCAATTCTTTTTTCATATAATCCATGTAAGGGGCTACGTGCTGGAAGAACTGATGGTAGCCTTTGCATAAATAGTTCAGTCCAGGTTCACCATCGGCTGTGCGGGAGAATCGGTTTTTCGGGCATTCACCGTTGCAGGCAAAGAGGAACTCACATTCCTTGCACTGGCGCGGGAGGGAGTCTTGTTTCATTTGCCCGAACTTCATCTGGCGTTCGCTGTACATCATTTCTACCAGTGTCTTTTCATGAATGTTGCCCAGCTTGTATTCCGGAAATACAAAGTGATCGCAGGAATATACGTCGCCGTTGAATTCCATGACGCCGGCATGTCCGCAAGTCTTGGCCATGGTGCAGACACCCGGCTGCGCACCTACCCAGTTGGCCAGGGTGGAGTCGAACAACTGGATGAAGAAACTACCTACATCCTGGCGTACCCATTCGTCAAACAAGATGCAGAGGAAGTTGCCCCATTGTTCCGGTGATACGGAGAAGTCGGCTAATCTTTCGTCTTCCTGTAGCGGACTGGCCAGATGACGGCCGTCGGCATGGGGGCTGATACGCTCTACAATCGGGGTAAACTGGATGTAGTGGCAGTCAATTTCCTTGAAGAAATGATAGAAGTCCAGCGGATAGTCTGCGTTGAAGTCATTCACTACGGCCAGGGCGTTCCATTCTACCCCGTGTTTCTTCAGCAAGTGAATGCCTTGCATTACCTTGGTGAATGACGGGCGTCCCTGACGGTTCTTGCGGTATTCATCATGGAACTCCTGTGGTCCGTCGATGGACACGCCTACCAGCCAGTTGTTCTTTTTGAAGAATTCGCACCACTCATCCGTCAGCAAGGTACCGTTGGTCTGGATACAGTTGTCGATGGTACGTCCTCCGGCATATTTCTGTTGCAGTTCCATCACTCGCTTGTAGAAGCTGAGCGGACGCATCAGAGTCTCTCCGCCGTGCCAGGTAAAGAGCACCTGCGGCATGGTCTGTGAGCCGATGTATTCGCGGATAAATTTCTCTAACAGCTCGTCGCTCATCACATGCTTGGAGATGTCTTTATATAAGTTGGCCTTTTCCAGGTAGTAACAATAGTCGCAAGCTAAGTTGCAGACTGCCCCTACGGGTTTTGTCATCACATATAGCGGACGGGCAAAAGGCGCAATGGTTTGATTCATGGTATCGTGGTTTAAGTAAGTATTCAAGTTATTTTTCGTTTTCTTCGGAAAGATGTGCTAATAGTCCTTCGCAGGCATCTTCCAGGATGTCGAGCACATTCTCGAAGCCTTGAGCTCCTCCATAATAGGGATCAGGCACATAGTCGATTACCTTGGTACGGCAGAAATCGGTCATGCGGTGAATCTTCTGTTCACTTTCCACGTCGGGCGCTTTGTCGCGCAGGGCATCGATGTTGCGGTCGTCCATACCTAAAATCCAGTCGAAGTGATAGAAATCTTCCGTGCGTACCGGACGCGAGCGGTGGGTCAGCTGGTAACCTCTGCGGCTGGCGTGAGCCCGCATACGTTCATCGGGCAGTTCTCCTTCGTGGAAACCGCTGATGCCTGCGGAATCAATTTCAAACTCTTTTTCTCTTCCTGCCCGGCGCACCAGCGTACGCATGATTTCTTCGGCAGAAGAGGAACGGCAGATGTTGCCGAGACAGACGAATAATATTCTTTGTTTCATCATTTATCAAGGTGTAAATACTGTTTAAAACGTGCTACATCCGTATTCAGGATGAGGCTTTCGGGAAACTCGGTTTCCTTGACCAGCTCCAGGGCATGGTCGTAAGTCGCAATGTCGAATGAGATGTGTGCATCACTTCCCAGGATGACAGGCACCTCATATTGTTTGCAGAGACGGAGTATCTCTAAGTTGTTGGGCCGTGCTTCCACTTTGTTGCGGCAAGGCTTCAAGGAACTATTGTTGATTTCCAGCAAGGTGTGATGGGCTTTGGCGGCCTGCACAATCGGTTCAAAAAGCAACTTGGCCGTACCATCCCCCGGATGGCTGATGATGTGGGTGTAAGGATTTTCGATGGCTTTAATCATTCCTTGCGTATTTTCTTCGGGAGTTCCCGGTGTGTAGCACAAGGAATGAATACCTGCGATTCGCAAATCCAGCAAGTTCATGTGGAATTCATCCAGGTCGAGTGTGCCTTGCGTGTCAAGGATATTGATTTCCGCCCCAAGCAGGAGCTCGATGCCGTACATCTGCCGCGGTACCACGTGTAGGTTGCGAAAGTAAATCAGGTGACAGCTTCCGGGAATTCCCGGTGTATGTTCCGTGATGCCGAGCAACTTCAGGCCTTTGTCGGCTGCTGCCCGTACCATTTCCTGCAGACTGCTGAAAGCGTGTCCGCTGGCAATGGTGTGCGTATGTACATCTAATTCTATCTTCATGTGTATAGGGTTTAGGTAGGGTCTACATCATAATATACCATCAGTGAGCGGAAGCGCTCATCTTCTATGAGGGTGCGCTGTACCTGTGTCAGGTAGCGGCGTACCTTGCTCATGGAAGCTTCCTGCTCTATCTTGATGACAATCTTCCGGATGAAAAGCGATTGTATTCGTGCTACGGGTGGTTTGTCCGGACCTAATATCCGTTCGCCCATGCCTTGTCGCAGGTGAGCAGCCATCAGGTCGGCTGCCTGATCCAGGATGTCTTCCTTGCGGTGCTTCAAATATACATAAATCAGCCGGTAGAAGGGTGGGTATTTGAATAGGCTGCGTTCTTCCATCTGTTCCTGATATAAACGGGCATAATCGTTGGCCATAATCTGATGAATAAGCGGATTCTCCGGCGACTTCGTCTGAAGTATCACCAGTCCCTGCTTGTTCTTTCGTCCGGCTCTTCCGGCCACCTGTGCCATAAGCTGGAACGCCCGTTCGTACGAGCGGAAATCGGGATAGTTCATCATCGAATTGGCGTTCAGAATACCGACCACACTGACGCGGTCGAAATCCAGTCCTTTGGAAATCATCTGCGTGCCAATCAGAATATCCGTTTTCCCTTCTTCAAAGTCGTTGATGATGCGCTCGTAGGCCGTGCGGGTGCGGGTGGTATCCAAATCCATTCGGGCTACCTTGGCCTCCGGAAAAATCTGCTTGATGTCATCCTCAATTTTTTCCGTGCCGAATCCGCGGTTCATAAGTTCCACTCCTCCACAAGCCGGACAGGCTGTAGGCACGGCGTAGGTATAGCCGCAATAATGACACGTCAGCTGGTGAAGTCCCTTGTGATAGGTCAGACTTACGTCGCAGTTTTTGCAACGTGGTACCCATCCACACGTGCGGCATTCAATCATCGGGGCAAAACCCCGTCGGTTCTGGAACAAGATGACTTGTTCTTTCTGCTCCAAAGCTTCCCGTATTTTCTGTAACAAAAGCGGAGAGAACTGTGCCGTCATCCGTTTCTTACGGGCCAGTTCCTTGATGTCCACTAACTCAATGTGTGGCAACTGAATCTGCTGATGGCGTTCGGTCAGTTCTATCAGACCGTATTTCCCATTTCGGGCATGGTAATAACTCTCCAGGCTGGGCGTGGCCGTACCTAACAGGGTTTTGGCACCGTACATGGAAGCCAGCATGATGGCGGCATTCCGTGCATGATAGCGTGGGGCAGGGTCTTGCTGCTTGTAGCTCGTTTCATGTTCCTCGTCCACGATGACCAGTCCCAGTCGCCGGAACGGAAGGAATACCGAGGAACGGACTCCCAATATCACGTCGTAACCTTGTTCGGTCAGTTGCTTTTGCCAGATTTCCACCCGTTCCGCATCCGGAAACTTGGAGTGATATACTCCTAAGCGTTTGCCGAATACCCGTCGTAACCGTTCGGTAATCTGGGTCGTCAAGGCAATTTCCGGAAGAAGATAGAGCACCTGCTTTCCGGCTTTCAGCACTTCTTCTATCAGGTGGATATAGATTTCCGTCTTTCCGCTGGCCGTCACGCCGTGGAGCAGGCATACGTTCTTGGTCTGGAAGGAAGTCAGGATTTCATAAAACGCCCGTTGCTGTGCGGAGCTCAGGGTGTGTAGTGGAACCGTTTCGGCGTGGTTTCCCGTAAGTCGGCCAATCTCATGCAAGTACGTCTCCAGTATTTGTTTGTCTACTAAGTTCTTGAAGACGGATTGCGTCTGTCCGGAGGCATCGAGCAACTCCTTCTTGCTGACTTCCCGGATATTTTTCCCTTCGGTGTTCCATCCCGACAATTCAAGGTATTTCATCAGGATGGCCTGTTGCTTGGGGGCTCGTGCTAGTAAATTAAACTGAATGTGCAGGTGATGTTCGTTCTGCAACACTTCTGTCAGTCGTACCCGTACTTCCGTACGCGGTTTATAGCTTCGTTTGATTTCTTCCTTGATGCAGATAGCCTCTTTCTCCAGCAGCGATTTGATGACTGGCAACAAATTCTTCATGCCGCTGGCCTTTTCTAGTTGCGTAACGCATTGCTCCGGGTCGGCACTGAGCAAGTCCAGAATACGCTGTTCCCGTGGAGGGAGTGGTTCCGAAGCCACAAAGTCTGGATTGTATTCCACCAGTGTTTCGCTTTCCAGTTTCATGCCCGAAGGAAGGGCTGCCTTGTACACGTCTCCCAACGTGCAGAGGTAATAGTCGGCCAGCCATTTCCAGAAAGAAAACTGTTGTCCTAACAAAACCGGGCGTGAGTCGAGCACTTCCGAGATGTCTTTGGTTTCATACGCCTCCGGAGCCGTTTCGTGTACCTTGGTAACAATGGCTGTATAAAACTTTTTAGGTCCGAAAGGTACGATGACCCGGCAGCCAGGCTGTATGCTCGCTTCCATACCTTCCGGAAGCGAATACGTGTACTGGCTGGCAATGGGCAGGGGTACTATGACATCCACGAATTTTTTCATACTGCAAAGTTACAAAAAGCCCCTCACATAGCTGGTTCCCTCCTGAAACTTTTATAGATTTGTACCTGCTGTTTTTAATCTTTAATTCAAAATGAAAATTTACAATATTGGAATCATCGGATGTGGTAGCATTGCGGCAAAGATGGCGGCCACGCTTGGAGGAATGAAAGGAGTGAAACGCTATGCCGTGGCTTCGCGCACGGTAGAGAAGGCAAAGGCTTTTGCCGAGAAATGGCAGTTTACGAAGGCTTACGGGAGTTATGAAGAACTGGCTTCCGATGCGGAAGTAGATTTGATTTATATTGCCACTCCTCATGCCATGCACTATGACAATGCCCGTTTGTGTATTGAGAAAGGAAAACCGGTGCTATGTGAGAAGGCTTTTACGGCCAACGCCCGTCAGGCAGCTGACTTGCTGAAACTGGCTGAAGAAAAGAAAGTATTCCTGACCGAAGCCATCTGGACCCGTTACATGCCGCTTTCGTTGAAGATTCGTGAGCTATTAGAAGAAGGAGTGATTGGTACCCCTCATATCTTATCGGCCAATTTAGGGTATGTAATTGACCGGAAGGAACGTATTTTGCGTCCGGAACTGGCGGGCGGTGCCTTACTCGATTTGGGTGTGTACCTGCTCAACTTCGCTGCCATGTATTTCGGAAAGGAAGTAGCTTCCGTGCATTCCGTCTGCCAGAAAACGGATACGGGAGTGGATGCACAGGAAAATATTACATTGCTGTATAAGGATGGCAAGATGGCTGCCTTGCAGGCAAGTATTCATGCCGCTACCGATCGCATGGGTATCATTTCGGGAGATAAAGGTCATTTGATAGTGGAAAACATCAACAATCCGCAGTCGGTCAAAGTGCTGGATACGAATTATCAGACTGTAGCCGTGTATGATGCCCCGCAACAGATTACAGGCTATGAGTATCAGGTGTACACTTCATTGGAAGCAATTGAAAAAGGCTGGCTGGAATCGCCTTACATGCCGCATGCCGAGACACTCCGCATCATGCAGCAGATGGATGCACTTCGCCGGGAATGGGGAGTGGTGTATCCTTGCGATAACGAATAACGGCTTGTATGATAAAAAGGAAACCTCCTTTCAAAGTGAATATTCTATATCACCTGAAAGGAGGTTTTTTATGGTTTTCTATGTGTTTTTAGAATAGATAAGCAACAGAAACTTGCCAAGTATTTTGTTTGAAACCGATAGTGGCCAAATCTTCTATGTCATCATCATGTATTTTTCCATTGTCTTTTAGAGCGAAGTTGTAGTTGGCACCTACCTGCAAATGGCCAAGGAGTTTTAAACCTGCACCGACATTGAAGCTAGTCGTATTTTTCTTGAATTCACATACTTCATCGAACCAGCGGTCGCCTACATTGAATCCAAACTGAGGACCTACAGCTACGTATGCACCTACCAGGCTACTGAATCCGACAGTCCATCTCAGGTTGATAGGAATTTCAATGCTCTTCTTTGTAGAAGTTCCTTTTTCTGAGTCTACGCCGAACTGGTTGTACAATACAGAACCATCAATACCTAATCCCAAAAGTGGCAATGTAAACTCGGCAGTCGGACCGATAAAGAATCCGGCTCTGTTGTCTGAACTTAGAGTCTCTTTAGAAAGATGCAGTTTGGAAACGTTCAAACCTGCTTTTACTCCAAATTTTATTTGGGCTTGTGCCGGAATGGCAAGTGCCAGACAGGCAATTACCATCAGTGTAGATAATAACTTCTTCATATCTTGTTTCGTTTAGAGTTTCTGCAAAGGTAGATATTAATTGGAAATAGAAAAGAGAGTATTAGCAGAAAAGTGTAATTTATCTCGGAATATTTATTATTAGACAAAAAGAAATTTTAGGTTTTCTGTGTCAGAACTGTATGTTTCTCATGGCAGAGCCCTATGTTTCCCATAAGAAAAACATAGGGCTTCGCGGTGAGAAACGTAAAAGATAAGGATTTCTTTGTTGATTAATTCTTTGTCCTTTTATTGGAGAAAGTCTGTTTTTTAATTTCCAAATCGTGAGGTATCCACTTCCTTCACTTCTTTTTTCTTGTAGCCGCCAAAACGGTAGCTGAACGAAAGGGTAATGCTCTGCATGTAGCTTCTGGTATTCATGTCGAGATGTTGCGCGCCGTTCCGGACTTCTGTCTTGGGATTCATTGTATTGAATAAATCACTTCCTTTTAGTTGAAGCATGGCTTTGTCCTTTGCAAAGGTATAGCGCAGGGCTGCATCTACGAAGGCTACTGGCTGTATGTCGTAACTGCCTTGTATGGATTTTGTTTGTCCGAAAGCGGTAACTTCCATTTTCAGGTTGGGCTGACGGCAGAGCTGGAAGGTATGTGTCCAATGCCCTACACCGACCCATTGCTTCTGATTGAAAGGTGCATCGTAATATGCGCTGGCCTTGTCGTGTTTTAAGGTGGCCTGCAGGGTGAGACGGCTGTCCCACCAGCTTCCTGCCTTGAAAGGAAGGATGGCGGTGAAAGAAAGGTCCTGAGTGTAATCCCAGTTCTGCCAGTTGTAGAGGGCTTTCAGACGGTCGGAATCCAGGTAGACGGTTTGCATGAAGTAGTCGGGTGTATAGCTGTAGCTTGCCTGAAAAATGTATTTGCTTTTCAGAATGTAGGTCAAGTCGACGTTGTAATCGGTGTAGGGACGAAGGAATGGGTTTCCCAAACTTTCGTTGTAACCGTTCAGATAGCTGGTGGCTCCGCTCAAAGTCCAGTAATCGGGATAGGTCTTGTCAGAACTGAAAGACAACTGGAGAATGTGTGAGGCAGACGGCATGTAGTTCAACTGGAGAGTGGGGTAGACAGCCCATTTCCGGTAATCCTGCATCTGGTAGTATTCCAATGTGGCAGAGGCACTCAGGGTCCATTGGGAATTGAACGCCTTGTCGAATCCGGCGTAGACGTTATAGGTGTATTCACGGATACGGCTGTGCAGGTTGTTGCCTTGCATTTCCGGCAAATCATAGTTTTGGGTGTTCCGGTTGTTGACGTAGGTAAAAGAAGTTCCGTAGGTCAATGTCCAGTCTTGTGGCAGTGTGTGATGCTGGTCGGCATAGATTTTCCAGCGGTCAATGTGCTGGTCGGAACAGCTTATGAAGCGGGTTTCTACCTTTTCCGGACTTCGGTCGAAGAAGTTTTGCGTATCGGTCGAGGTAAAATACGTGTAGTCGGCTCCTGCCTGAAATCCGAATCCGGAGGTATAATACAATGCGGCATTGTGCATCTGATGGTGAGCCTGGGAATGATTGAATGATTCGGAAATATTCCCGTTGGAATGGCTGTCGCCGGTTTTGTCCGGACTGAGCTGGGTGGTATAGGACAAGTTCAGCGAGTTGTCTTTATCAAATTTATACGTCCCTCCGGCGCGCAGGGTGTGCGTCAGACTACGTCCTTCATTGTCCGTCACCTGATTCACATCATATACCTGCTCCTTTACCGTATGCCGGGCGATGAAATCAATGTAGCCACGAGTATAGTTGCTTTGAAGATTGTACATGAAATCAAGGTCAATTTTAGGAGAAGTATAGGCCAGTGTGACGCCTCCGTTGCCCCCAGCTTCCTTCTGCTGTTTATATTCACCGTTGACTTCTCCTTGCAAGCCTCCTTCGCCGGGTTTATATCCTTTCAGTACGAGGTTGATAGCCGCACCGCGCACGTGGTACTGCGGAGGAGCGCTGTACATCACTTCCGCTTTTTCCACACGCGAAGCCGGTATACCCTTTAAGAGAGTGACGAGTTGTTCGTAGGTCATGGACGAGGGACGTCCGTTCAGCAGCAGACTGACTCCGCCTGCTCCGGCCAGCGTCAGTACATCATTCTGTTCGATAACCCCCGGAAGCTGTTTGAGGGCTTCGTACGCATTGGTGACCAGCCGCTGGGAGGTCAGCTGCGGCATGTCATAGGTCAGACGGCTGCCTTCCACGGTGACCAGCGGGCGTTCGCCTTGTACCACGACTTCCTGAAGGGCGTAGTCTTTCGGTTGCAGTGTAAACGTGCCGGCATCGGTCCCTGTGCCTTCTTTCTCCTGCGGTTCATATAGCAGGTGTTGGAACAGCAGGCGGTAGCGCGCCGGCTGGTGATTCAGCAGGAAAGTACCGTCAGCATTTGTAATGGTAGCTTCTACAAATATGGAATCGGGTGTCTGGAGCACGACCGTAGCCCCGTCAATAGGTTGACGGGAAGGGTCGGTAACTTTGCCTGAAATGGTTTGTGCGGTGGCTGTTCCGAGCATCGTACCGAGGAGTAACAAGATGCTCACTAAAAAATACTTTTTCATATCGTTCGTGTCTTTATCTTTCATTATCTTTGACACTGCAAAACTAAAAAGCCCGTTTCGCTTTTTGGGTTAAGGCAAGGTTAACATAAAGTTAAAATAAGCTCATTTTTATTTATTTTCCATCATTTGACCTATATACGCAAATAACTGTATTATAGCGTATTTTAGCAAATTTTCTCTCCAAATAATTTGCATCGTTTTCCGATAATCTCTATTTTTGTATGCAAATCGTATGCACATATATTTGCATACAGACCAAGTAAAGAACCATCAAAAACGGCAGATTATGTACAAGTATTCAAAGGACGGAATTTCGGTGCTGTCGGTACTGGACGCACGCAGGGCGAAGAAAAGCGGCTTGTTCCCCGTGAAGATACAAGTCATACACAACCGCAGGCAGAAATACTATTCCACGGGGCAGGAGCTGTCAAAGGAGGATTGGACGAACCTTGCGGAAAGCAAGAGCCGCAGGCTCACGGAGGCACGCTCGAACATAGAGAACAGCTTCTCAATCATCAAGGGGCAGGTGGAGGCACTCGCCGAACGTGGAGATTTCGCGTTTGACCTTTTAAGTGTCCGGCTGGGCAGATGCTCCACCGCGACAGTGAACGCCGCGATAAAGGCGAAGACGGAAGAGTTGAAACGTAACGGGCAGGCGGGTACGTACCGCAGCTATCATGCACTGCTGACGGCGGTGGAGGAGTTTGCAGGGAAAGACATTCCGTTTTCTGCCGTCACGGTGGACTGGCTGAACCGCTGCGGAAGATTCTGGACGGACCAAAAGAAAAGCAAGTCCACGCTCAGCGTCTATTTCAAGATGCTCAAGGCGATAATGAACCGGGCAAAGGCGGACGGCATAATAAAGGAGGCGCACTTCCCGTTCGGCAGGAACAGGTTCGAAATACCCTCAGCCGAAGGCAGGAAGCTGGCACTCACGCTGGAACAGATAAAGAGGCTCGTCACCTATACCGACGGGAGGGAGGAAACCGAGCTTTACCGGGACATGTGGTTCTTCTCCTACCTCTGCAACGGCATCAACTTCCGGGATATGCTCTATCTTACTTACGGAAACATCGTGGGAGGTGAAATCTGTTTTGTCAGGGCAAAGACGATGAATACTTCCAAGCAAGTGCGCACCATACGTGCGGTGCTCACCCCCGAGATGCGGAAAATCATGGACCGCTGGGGCAACCCCGACGACGGAAACCCCGGCACGCTCATCTTCAAGTTCGCCACGGGGAAGGAAGACGGCTTCGCCACCAAGCACCTTGTCGATACGGTCATACAAAAATGCAACAAGGTATTGGGCAGGATAGCCGAGGCGGTGGGGCTGCCCCCCGTGACCACGTATTCGGCCCGGCACTCGTTCGCCACCGTGCTCAAGCGCAGCGGGACGAACATCTCCTACATATCCGAAAGTCTGGGGCACTCCAACCTTGCCATAACGGAGAACTACCTTGCCAGTTTCGAGCGGGACGAACGGATGAAGAACGCGCAGTTACTTACCAAATTCGACTGACCATGCCAAGAAAGAAGACCAGAGAGATAAAGATACGGCACCTCAAATGTTTCGGTGCCATATGGGAAGAGCTTTCCGGACATCCCGGGCTTGCCGGATATGAGATAACGGAGGCCGTGATACGCGTGCAGGAGCGGGTACGGCCCACCATAAACAATGTGGAGGCGGTCATCGAACGCATAAGGTTCAGCCACGCCACCCGCAAGTACAGGTATCCCGCCATCCTCGGCAGGGAGATGATAGGCCAGAGCGTACTGGCAAAGATGGCGGGCGTGAGCCGCCAGACCATAGCCCGGTGGGAGGAGCTGGGCTTCATATCGCGCTCCGACATCGGGATACCGGGAGAGAAATATTTCGTAATAGAAGAAGTCATTTCCCAACTCGGAAAGTTAAAGGGTGTGAAATAATAGTACATTCCGAATCACTTGACATATGTGTGCAAAACGGTGCCATTGGAGGATTATGTCTGCCTATTGCACCGTTTCTCTTTTTACCCGCCCCACGCAGTGTCACCCAAAGTCATGAAACGTCCATAAGAGTCATATCCGTGTTAAGTTATTTGCGGTTCGATATTTGCTTTCCTTTATTCTTCCTTTGCGCCACAACCGGTTGGAACGGCTGTGACGACAGCCATAGTAAAACACCCAAAAAGAAAGGAAGGACATGAACCAGATTATTCTTACCACGCCCGAGGAACTCCGGGCAATCGTGAGCGAGAGCGTCTCGCAGACACTGGCGGGGCTGACCCTGCCGAAGAACGAACCCGACAACCTCACGCCGGATGCGGCTGTGGGGGTGCTCGAACAGCACGGGTTCCTGATTTCAAAGGCCCGCCTCTACAAGCTGACCGCCAAGGGGGATGTGCCGTTCCGCAAGTACGGGAACAAGCTGCTGTTCTCCCGCAGGGAGCTGCTGTCATGGGCTGAAAGCCTCGCAAGACGTGTGAACGACAAGGGCGAAGCGGCACTCGCCATCGCCAGAAGCGCAAACCGAAAACTCCGCAGCCATGGAAAGTAACGAGCGTATGGAAGAAGTGACCCGTGAGAACGCCATCATCATCTGGCAGGCCTCACGGCTGAGCATCGGCATGAAATGTGAGAAGGCTCCCGAGATACTGAAGGCGAACGGCACTGTCGTCGGCACACTGGGCAATTTCAGCGCGTCCATCGGCAAGGCGAAAAGCAAGAAGACGTTCAACGTTTCCGCCATTGTCGCGGCGGCGTTGAAGAACGGCACGGTACTGCTGTACTCGGCAGAACTGCCCAAGGACAAGCGGAAAATCCTCTATGTCGATACCGAACAAAGCCCCTATCATTGTCTCAAGGTGATGGAACGCATCCTGCGCATGGCGGGATTGCCGACCGACCGGGACAGCGAGCACCTCGAATTTCTCGCCCTTCGCAAGTACACCCCGAAAGAACGCATCGCAGCTGTGGAGCAGGCCATCTACAACACCCCGGAACTGGGGCTTGTCGTGATAGACGGCATCCGCGACATGGTGTACGACATCAACAGCCCCGGCGAATCCACACGCATCATCTCCAAGCTGATGCAGTGGACGGACGACCGCCAGATACACATCCACACGATACTGCACCAGAACAAGGGCGACGAGAACGCAAGAGGGCATATCGGCACGGAGCTGAACAACAAGGCCGAGACGGTGCTGCTGGTGGAGAAGGACAAGAACGACAGCGACATCAGCCGGGTGTCGGCCATGCACATCCGGGCGATGGACTTCGAGCCGTTCGCCTTCCGCATCAATGACAGGGCACTTCCCGAACTGGTGGAGAACTATGCCCCGCAGGAGAGGAAGGCCGGAAGACCGCAGCAGGAGCCGTTTGACGCGTACAGGCACATCACGGAGCAACAGCACCGCATCGCTCTGGAGACGGCATTCGCACTGAAAAGCGAATACGGCTACAAGGAACTGGAGGACGCGCTGATAAATGCCTATGCCGCCGTCGGCGTGAAGCTGAACCACCACAAGGCGGTATCACTCATCACCACGCTACGGAGCAAGCGGATGATAGTACAGGAGAACGGCAGGAAATACACCTTCATGCCCGATTTCCATTATTAAACCGGCTGCGGAAAAACGCTTCACTTTATTCACGGTGCCTATATATAAGGGAAAAGCGAAGCGGTACGAGGACATCACGCAACCGCTTCACTTAATACCCGTATCCTATATATACGAGCATTTAAGTGAAGCCATGTATATGCCGTACCTTATATAAGAAGGTGCGGGCGAAAAAACAAAAACAGTCATTCATTCAAACACTCACACGTATGGACATTCAGACAGCGAAACAAATCAGCATAGCCGAATACCTGCACAGTCTGGGGTACTCACCCGTAAGACGGCAGGGCGGCAACCTATGGTACAAGTCACCGTTGAGGGAGGAAACCGAGGCCTCGTTCAAGGTGAACACCGAACGTAATCTCTGGTACGACTTTGCCACCGGGAAAGGCGGCAACATCATCGCACTGGCGGCGGAACTCTACGCATCCGACCATGTGCCCTACCTTCTGGAAATGATAGCAAGGCAGGCACCGCACGTGCGCCCCGTCTCCTTCTCTTTTGGCGGGCAGACATTATCACAACCAAGTTTCCGGCAGTTGGAAGTAATGCCGCTTTCTTCCCCCGCCTTATTCTCCTATCTGCGGGAAAGGGGGATAAATACGGAACTGGCAAAAAGAGAATGCAGGGAGGTGCACTATCTGACCGACGGCAAACCCTACTTTGCCGTCGGTTTTCCCAACCGTTCGGGAGGCTACGAGATACGCAACAAGTTCTTCAAGGGCTGCATAGCCCCGAAAGACATCACCCACATACGGCAAACGGAACCGGGGGAAACCTGCTGCCTCTTCGAAGGTTTCATGGATTACCTCTCCTTCCTCACGCTGCGGCAGGCGAGGCATCCCGATCGCCCCGCCCTTGACGGACAGGAATATATCGTGCTGAACTCGGTTTCCAACCTTTCCAAAGCCCTGCGGCCGCTGGGGGATTATGAGCGGATACACTGCTTCCTTGACAACGACCGCGCCGGGCTGGAAGCCCTGCGCGAAATCCAAAGAGAGTACGGTTCGCGTGTCCACGACGCGTCACATGTGTACAGCGGGTACAAGGACCTGAACGACTACCTGAACGGAAAAAAGTTGTCACAGCAGGCGAACCCGGTACGGCAGGTAAAGCAAGTACAGTGGGTGCAGCAGCCGGACAAGAAAAAGGGGAAGGGCATCGGTATGTAACCGCACGCATCCCGCAGGCTTTTTGCACAGTGAAAAGCCATAGCTCAATAGGGCGTTTTCTTCACGCAGCGCAAGCGCAGCTAAAAACGCCCTATTGAGGCGAGGGGCCGGCCCCTCTGCACACCCCGTTCGCCGTGAGGCATATCCGCACGGCAGGCGGAATTGTCAAACTTAAAAAGACTTTACAATGGGATATTTCTCACTCGATTTCAGAAAAGCGAAGGGGGCATCCGACAGCCGGATGTCCGACCATATCGAGCGCAGGGTGATAGCACCGAACGTCGATCCCATGCGCACGCACCTGAACCGCGAGCTCGTCCGGATGCCCGAAGGCATCAGGGAGCGTGACGACGCGATTGCCGCCCGCATCAGCAGTGCGGGCATCAGAAGGAAAATCACCCACGACCAGGTACGCGCCATCCGTGTCATGCTCTCAGGAACACATGAGGACATGATGGAAATAGAGAAAGCCGGAAGGCTGGACGACTGGTGCCGGGACAGCATGGACTGGCTGTACAGGACCTTCGGGCGGGAGAACGTGGTCTCGGCGGTGCTGCACATGGACGAGCACACGCCGCACATACACGCCACGCTCGTACCGATAGTGACGGGAGAGCGCAGGAAGGCGGGACAGAAGAAGCCGAAGGAGGGAGGACGAACCTACCGCAAGAAGGCGAATGCCGCCCGGCTGTGTGCCGACGACGTGTTGAACCGCACCAGACTGATTGCCTACCACGACGACTATGCCAAAGTCATGGTGAAATACGGCCTGCAACGCGGGGTAAGAGGTTCGGAAGCCCGACATGTCTCCACCGCCCAGTATTACCGCGATTTGAGGCGGCAGACGGACGAACTGGAAGCAAACGTGCGACAGCTCCAAGCCGAGCAGGAAGAGGCGGAAAAACGGCTGAAAACGGCCAGAAAGGAAATCAACACGCAAAAGCTGGAGGCGGTCAAGATGGAGGCAAAGACCGCCATCATGGCGAAGGTGGGGTCTCTTTTGGGCAGTGGGAAAATCAAGGAGCTGGAGGCGGACAACCGCAGCTTGCAAAACGAAATAGCCGCCCGTGAAGAGAGCATAGAGGATTTGCAGGCCAGTCTGCAACGGCAGCGGGCACAGCACGGCAGGGAACTTGCCACGGTGCAGACCGACTACATCCAAAAACTGGAAAGGGAAAAGGAGCGGACGGCATATCTGCAAAAATGGACAGAGCGTGCGTGCGGCTGGTTCCCTCTTTTCGCCGACGCGATGCGCATGGAGAGGTACTGCCGTTCGGCAGGCTTCACGCCCGAGCAGACGGACCGGCTTTTTACGTTCCAGCCGTTGGAGTACAGCGGGAACCTTTACTCCGAGGAACACAAGAGAGCCCTCTCCGTGACGGGTGCCACCGCACAGATGGGGATAGAGCAGGGAGAGAGAGGAAAACGCTTTGTCCTGCGCATCAACGGGAAGAACATCCTCGACTGGTTCAGGGAGCAGTTCGAGAGGCTGCTCCGACGAATACGGCCAGCAATGCAGCAACCGCAACGGAAAAACAAGGGATTCAAACTGTAACGATTATAAATACTTATGTGCCAACACAAAAAATGCAGGAAATATTATTGCGCTTCCTGCATTTTTCATATTTTTGCATTTGGAGAGAGCAACTCCCTCCAAGACATTTTAGAATTTGAAGAAGCGTTATGCGTATCTTGTAAATTGAAAACGTAGGAAATTTTCAAATGTAGTACAAGGGATTGCATAGTGGTTCTCACGCTATAGCGTGGGCTGCTATATCCATATCTGTACTACGGGTTTTCCTACGACCTTCAATTTAGACGTGGCATTGCAGTTCCACGCTTCGTGGTTTAGTAAAGGTTCTTATGGTAACTGGGGAACAAAAAACTTGGTAATATGAAAAAAATACTATCAATTACGATGTTGCTTATGTTTTCAATAGTCGTACATGCGCAACAAGATGTTACCCAATTTCTTGGAATTCCTATTGATGGGAACAAGAAAGAAATGGTACGCAAGCTAAAAGAAAAAGGTTATCAGAATGATCCTATGTCAGAAGCTTTAGTAGGAGAATTTAATGGCGCAAACGTTAATGTTTTTGTAGTGACGAATAATAACAAAGTTTGCCGCATCATGGTAGCTGATGCCAATAATGTTGATGAACGGGCTATTCAAATAAGGTTCAATAGACTCTGCGAACAATTTGCACATAATCCCAAATATGTATCTTTACAAGACTATACAATACCCGAAGACGAAGACATCTCCTATGAAATAAGTGTTCACAAGAAACGATATGAAGCCGTTTTTTATCAACAGCCAACAGATACTGTTACCGTTAGAGAAAAATTACGATCTGTCCTATTATCCAAATATACAGAGGAGCAATTAGCAAATCCGACCGAAGAAACCCAGTCAGAGATTATAAAACTCTCGACTGAATATTTAATGGAAGATTGGTCAAAACGCCCTGTTTGGTTTATGATTTCAGACTATTATGGGAAATATTATATTACAATGTTTTATGATAACGAATACAATCGTGCAAATGGCGAAGACTTATAACAAATAATAGCAATGAATATGAATAACTTAAATCAAGGATTTTCCGTTAAGTGTGGAAAAACAACTGATA
>ERZ773209.633-NODE-633-length-24648-cov-4.181678_pt1 | contig 24648 bp, 22 predicted proteins | sample MGYA00511109_ERZ773209 | MGnify/ENA primary metagenome ERZ773209 (study PRJEB29015, sample SAMEA2737786) | human gut metagenome | biome: human gut; feature: human-associated habitat; material: faeces | place: China | collected 2012 ...
CATTCTTACTACTCATATTCAAAAAAATCTTCATAAGATGGATCTTCATACCACACGGTCAGGTCTGTATCTGCCAGATCGTATGCATCTGTTTTCACATCCGGCTGTTTTCCTTCTGTGCCCGGTTCTTCTGCCTGCAACGGAAATGTCGTCTCTTTTACAGGCTGTTTTGAAACGACACCAGCCATAATGGCTGCTCCTGCGCAAACCACTATGGCTGCAATTACACTTCTCTTTTGTATGTTCTTCATAATCCCATTTTCCTATTCCTCGTTTTACGACAACAGACTGCACACATCCGCGTGCAGTCTATGATTCCTTACATCTGATCCAATGCTTTTTTCAGTTTTCCGATCATCTCATCCACATGTTGTTTCTCGATGATGAGCGGTGGTACAAAACGGAGTACGTCTGAACCTGCCGTGATCACAATCAGTCCTTCCTCCAGTGCCTTTGCAGCGATCTGTCCGACCGGCTTTTCGGATACCACACCCTGCATCAGTCCAAGTCCCCTGCGTGCTGTCAGAAAATCATAGGAAGCTACCAGTTCATCTAATTTTTCTTCCAGATATGGTGTGATTTCTTTCACATGGTCTGTGATGTGGTCGCGCTCCATCATCTCAAGCACCTTATCAACTGCAGCACCGACAAATGGGTTTCCGCCGTAAGTCGTTCCATGATCGCCCGGTTTTAAAGATTTTTCTGCCACCTTTTCGGTCATCAGGAATGCTCCGACCGGAACACCGCAGCCAAGCGCTTTTGCACTTGTCATGATATCCGGTTTCACACCGTAATGCTGCCATGCAAACATCTCACCGGTCCGTCCCATACCGCACTGGATCTCATCTAAGATCAGAAGAATATCATGCTCATCGCAGAGTTTCCGGACACCTTCCATAAATTCTTTTGTTGCCGGATAAATACCGCCCTCGCCCTGTACTGTCTCAAACAGGATCGCGCATGTCTTGTCCGTGATCCGTTTTTTCACGCTGTCAAGGTCATTGTAGTCTGCAAATTTCACACCCGGCATTAGCGGTTCAAACGGTTCCTGATAATGTTTATTTCCGGTGACGGAGAGTGCTCCGATACTTCTTCCATGGAAAGAATGATTCATTGCAATGATCTCATGTCCTGCATGTCTGTCTCTCGTGTAAGCGTATTTTTTTGCTGCCTTGATTGCACCTTCGATTGCCTCTGTACCACTGTTGGTAAAGAACACACGATCCATCCCGCTCGCTTTTTTCACACGCTCTGCTGCATGGATGATTGGCACATTGTAATACAGGTTTGATGTATGCATAATCTTATCGATCTGTGCTTTTAAGGCATCCCCATACTCTTTGTTGCCGTATCCAAATGCCTGCACTGCGATGCCTGCCGCAAAATCCAGATATTCTTTTCCGTCTGTATCATACAGATAAACACCCTCACCGTGGTCTAATACCAGTGAAAAACGATTGTATGTGTGGAGGATATTTTCCTCCGCCTCATTGATATATCCTTCTTTATTCATGATAAAACTTCGTCTCCTTATCTCCTAAAATGGCAGTTCCAATTCCGCGGTTCGTAAAGATTTCAAGAAGCAGGCAGTGTGCGATACGTCCGTCTAAGATATGTACTCTTGAAACACCGTTCTCGATCGCATCGATACAGTTGTTTAACTTCGGAAGCATGCCGCCGCCGATAAATCCGTCCCCGATCAGTTCTCTCGCCTCTGATACACGAAGCTCGGAGATCAGTGTATCTTTGTCTTTCGGATCTTTGTAAACGCCCTCGATATCGGTTAAAAATGCAAGTTTTTCAGCTTTTACCGCTTTTGCGATCGCACATGCCGCATCATCGGCATTGATATTATAGCTGTTGTATTCTGCATCCATTCCTACCGGGCAGATGATCGGGAGAAAATCTTTTTCCAGCAGATCATATAAAATCTGCGGATTTACTTCTGTGATCTCACCGACAAAACCGATATCCTCACCATTTGAGTATTTCTTTTCTACTTTTAACAGTCCACCGTCTTTTCCGCTGATGCCGACTGCATTGACGCCAAGCTCCTGTACCAGTGTCACCAGTGATTTATTGACCTTATTTAACACCATCTCGGCGATCTCCATGGTTGCCTCGTCCGTTTTGCGGAGTCCATTGATAAATACAGGCTCCATGCCGACTTTGCCAACCCATTTACTGATTTCTTTGCCACCGCCATGCACGATGATCGGCTTGAATCCAACCAGTTTTAACAGAGTGACATCCTGGATGACGTGTTTTTTTAATTCTTCATCTACCATGGCGCTTCCACCATATTTTACCACAATGATCTTACGGTTGAAACGCTGTATGTATGGAAGTGCTTCGATGAGCACTTCGGCTTTCTGCAAAAGTTCCTTCATATTGTTATCTTCCATTAGTTTGGTTCTCCTCTATAAAATCTTGATATTGCCGTACGAAACTCTGATTCAGGTTGTGTTTGCTGTGGCCGCAGCAGCGCCAGTTTTTTGAAGAGTTTCGCGTTGGCCTCATATCTGCCTGCCTATGAGCGGTAATCGGCGTTAATTTTTACATAGTCGTAGGTTAAGTCGCAGCCCCAGGCGGTAGCCTGTGCAGCACCCATTTTGATGTCGGCGATGGCGGTGACTGCGGGTTCGGATAAGATTTTGGTTGCTTCTTCTTCGCTGTAGTCGACGGCGACTCCGTCTTTGATGATCTGCATTTTTCCTGCAGCACTCTCGAAGAATAAGTCTACTTTTTCCGGATCAAACTGTGCGCCGGAGTAGCCCATGGCACAGAGGATTCTGCCCCAGTTTGCATCGTGTCCGTAGATGGCTGCTTTGGTGAGGCTTGATGTGATGACGGATTTGCTTAAGATCTTTGCCTGCTCTTTTGTCTCGGCACCGATTACTTTTACCTCAAACAACGCAGTTGCTCCCTCTCCATCTCCTGCCATCTGTTTTGCGAGTGTCTCATTGACAAAGCGGAGCGCCTTTGTAAAGGTCTCATAATCCGCATTTTTCTCAGTAATTTTTGTGTTCTCTGCCATTCCGTTTGCCAACAGGAGACAGGTATCATTTGTGGAGGTATCGCCGTCCACGGAGATCATGTTATAGGTATCTTCCACGTCCGCTTTTAATGCCTCTAACAGCAGCTCCTGTGAAATTGCAGCATCGGTTGTCACAAAACTTAACATGGTACACATATTCGGATGGATCATGCCGGAACCTTTGCACATGCCGCCGATTGTGACGGTTTTGCCGGAAAGCTCAATCTCAACAGCTACTTCTTTTTCATGTGTATCGGTCGTCATAATCGCAAGTGCTGCATTATGTCCGCTCTCGATATCGCCATTTAATTGTGGGACCATCGTTTCAACTCCCGCACAGATGCGATCGATCGGAAGCTGCATACCGATAACTCCGGTCGATGCCACAAGCACCTCATCGGTTGGGATCTGAAGCAGTTTGTTTACTTTTTCTGCAGTTGCTTTGCAGTAACCCATCCCCTCTTCTCCGGTACATGCATTTGCAATACCTGCATTGACAATGACTGCCTGTGCCTTTTTACTGTCATATACTACATGCTGATCCCATTTGACCGGGGCAGCTTTTACAATGTTTGTGGTAAATGTTCCTGCCACTGCACATGGTACTTCACTGTAGATCATTGCCATATCTGTTCTGTCTTTATATTTGATTCCTGCTGCTGTACTTGCTGCCTTAAATCCTTTTGCTGCGGTCACGCCGCCTTTGATCTGTTTCATTTTAACCTCCATTCCTGCACTGCTTTCTAATGTAAACAAAATTTTCATTTGCATCTCAAGTTTGTGCGTAACTCAAATCCTTCATGTAAAAATTGTATTTTTCGCACTGTCTGTTCCTGTGTTTTACGGATTAAATACGGTCTGGTTTTCTTCGTTTGTGACATATTCATAATAATTGACATCCTCGCGGAACGTCCATCCCATTCCCTGCCAGAAGTGGTTTCCGATGTCATTTTTCTTAAATGCAATCAGATTGACCTTGTTGACATGTTCACGCTTTAAAGCCGCAAGGCACGCTTCCACCATCTTCTGTCCGATGCCCTGCTTTCTGTAATCCTCATGAACGCAGACATGATATAAACATCCGCGTCTGCCGTCATGACCGCACAGGATTGCACCGATGATTCTGTCGTTTTCACACGCCACCATACTCGTGGTCGGATTGCGTCTGATAAAGCGTTCCACACCTTCTTTCGAATCATCAATACTCCGGATTCCAAACCCGTGAATCCCCATCCACAGTGCATGTACCTCCTCAAAATCCTCCATTGTCATCTCACGGATGTTTACTTTTTTCTCTTCCATGTCTTTGATTCCTTTTCCAGCATAACTGTTTCGTCCAGTTACTTTTTACCTCTTATTAAAAATATAATTCAGTGTATTACTATGTAATCTTTATTACTATGTAATCTTTAATTACTATGTAATCTTCAATTACTATGCATCCATCTATGATGCTTACGGGAACATTGGAACCATATTTAAGCCCTCTGCCTCATCAAAACCGAATAACAGGTTCATGTTCTGTACCGCCTGTCCTGCTGCACCTTTTACCAGGTTGTCAAGTGCGCCCATCATCACGATACGTCCGGTTCTCTCGTCAATCTTAAAATTAACATCTACATAATTACTGCCCTCTACCCATTTTGTCTCCGGGCAGACATCTTTTTCCAGCACACGGACAAATTTTTCTTTGCCATAATATTTATCATAGACTGCCTTTACTTCCTCATAAGAAGGAAGGCTGCCATCTGCTTTTTTTACCAGTGCTGCATACTCGGTTGCGAGGATACCGCGGTTCATCGGAACAAGGTGCGGGGTAAAATTAACAACGATCTCTTTGCCTGCCGCATAACCGAGCTGCTCCTCAATCTCTGGCGTATGACGGTGATTTGTCACTCCGTACGCTTTCATATTTTCATTGACCTCACAGAACAGGTTCGGCAGCTTTGCCCCCCGCCCTGCACCGGAAGTTCCTGATTTTGCATCAATGATCAGCGTATTCGGGTCGATCAGCCCCTCTTTTACCAGCGGATAAGCGGTCAGAATGGAACAGGTCGTATAGCAGCCCGGATTGGCGATAAGTCTTGCTCCTTTTACTTTATCACGATTGATCTCGCAGAGACCATAGACAGCTTCCTCTATAAACTGCGGACTCTTGTGCTCGATCTTGTACCATTTCTCATAGACGGAAACATCTTTGATTCTGAAATCAGCGCTTAAATCTATGATTTTTACCTTATTTAATATATCCTCTGTCAGTACACCTGCCAAAAATCCCTGCGGGGTTGCTGTAAAGATCACGTCCACCTGGCTTGCAAGCTCATCCATATTATCGTCTAGACATACATCATCCACGATCTCAAACATATTCTGGTAAACTTCTGCATATTTTTTATCTATGTAGCTGCGGGATCCATACCATTTAATCTCCACTTCTTTATGTCCCATTAAAATACGGACCAGTTCATTTCCTGCATATCCGGTTGCACCGATGATTCCTGCTTTTATCATTTTTCTCATCCTTTCCGCTCATGCTTATCTCACATGATTTCTGCACTTTTCAGCCCATTATTGTATACAGGCATACCTGCATAAGCATCTTTCTTCCTATATTAATACACCTCATCGCAGTCGTAAAGTATCTTTTTTCGTGCGCTGTTCGATATTGCATAATTATACATTCATTTTGTCTTTTATGCAATACTATTTTTTGTCTTTTTCCTATAATATGTATTATGCTTAACTATTTTCTCCATTTTGTATAATCTTTATGTATTTTTATGAATAATGAATGTATAATTTTTCACTTGCGTTTCTACATTTTTTGTTGTATATTGTCTTTAGTTAATGATCCGGCATACAAATGGGTCAAATATACATAACAGAAAGGGCTGTATCACATGAAGGAAAAAGTTATTTTAGCGTACTCCGGTGGACTTGATACCACCGCCATTATTCCATGGTTAAAGGAAAATTATGATTATGAAGTTATCTGCTGCTGTATCGACTGCGGTCAGGAAGAAGAGTTAGACGGTCTTGAAGAAAGAGCTATCTCCTGTGGAGCTTCCAAATTATACATCGTAGATATCATCGATGAATTCTGTGACGATTACATCATGCCATGTGTTCAGGCAAATGCCATTTATGAAAACAAATACTTACTCGGAACCTCTATGGCACGTCCTCTGATCGCTAAGAAATTAGTTGAAATTGCAAGAAAAGAAGGCGCTACTGCAATCTGCCACGGTGCTACCGGTAAAGGAAACGACCAGATCCGTTTCGAGCTCGGCATCAAAGCACTTGCCCCTGACTTAAAGATCATCGCTGCATGGAGAGATTCAAAATGGACCATGGATTCCCGTGAGTCAGAAATCGAATACTGCAAAGCACATGGTATTCATCTTCCATTCTCCGCTGACACAAGCTACAGCCGTGACCGTAACATCTGGCACATCAGCCATGAAGGTCTTGAGTTAGAGGATCCTGCATGTGAACCAAACTATGATCACCTGTTAGTTCTCGGTGTTTCCCCGGAAAAAGCTCCGGAAGAAGGCGAATATGTAACCATGACATTTGAGAAAGGTGTTCCGACTTCCGTAAACGGAAAAGAGATGAAAGTTTCCGATATCATCCGTGAGTTAAACCGTCTTGGCGGTAAGCACGGCGTCGGCATCATCGATATCGTAGAGAACCGTGTTGTTGGTATGAAATCCCGCGGTGTATATGAGACTCCTGGCGGAACGATCTTAATGGAAGCTCACCAGCAGTTAGAGGAACTCGTTTTAGACCGTGCAACCATGGAAGTGAAGAAAGATATGGGTAACAAACTTGCCCAGATCGTTTACGAAGGAAAATGGTTCACACCTTTATGTGATGCAGTCAGAGCTTTCGTTACCTCCACGCAGGAATATGTAACCGGTGAAGTTAAATTCAAATTATACAAAGGCAACATCATCAAAGCCGGAACAACTTCTAAATACTCTCTGTACAGTGAGTCACTCGCAAGCTTTACAACCGGTGATCTTTACGATCATCACGATGCTTCCGGATTCATCACACTGTTCGGACTTCCATTAAAAGTTCGCGCTATGAAGATGCAGGAGATCGGTGAGAAAAATAAATATGAGGACTAATCACAGGATGTGATTATGGTTCTATTAATTCATAGCGGACAATTTCCTATGAAGTAAAAAAACAGGAGCTTGTGCTCCTGTTTTTTTACTTTATACTGCCTTGTTCTGCCATCCATGAAAGAACCTGATTGTGACTGTGCCTCTGACATCTATGATTCTCACTGTCTCAGTGCTTCTACCAACAATTTTTCAAGATACTCTGCTGCCGGTGTAAGTGCCGCCTCATCCGCATAAAACTTTGGATGATGGTTCGGATAACCGACACCCGTTCCCACGTTGATAAAACAGCCCGGAATCTTTTCGAGATAAAAAGCAAAATCCTCTCCACCTGTCGAATTACGCTGTGGAACAACCTCAAAGCCACTCTCTTCTGCCACTTTTTGTGCAAACGCACTCCACGCTTTCTCATTGACGGTTGCAGGCGGCCCCGGATGCCACAACAATTCCGCATTTGCGCCATATGCCGCTGCTGTGTGTTCCGCAATCTCACGCATGCGTCTTTCTATAAAGATACGATCGTCTTTTTCCATGGAACGCACGGTACCCTCCAGTTCCACCTTATCCGGGATCACATTCCAGGTATTGCCGCCATTAATCCTCGTCACACTGACAACACCTGTATGGAACGGATTTAAGTTTCTGCCAACAATACTCTGGAACGCCTGTATCACAGATGCAGCGACTAGGATCGTGTCCACGCCCTCATCCGGGTGTCCTCCATGGCAGCCTGTTCCCGTGATATTTAACTCAAACCGGTCTACTGCAGCCATGACACTGCCCGCGCGGATTCCCAGCGTTCCAACCGGAAGATATGCCGCCGTATGCAGCCCAAAGATCGCTGTTACATCCGAGAACACACCGGTTTCAAGAACTGTCTCCGCACCATGGGAAGATTCCTCTGCCGGCTGGAACAGAATTTTTACAGTTCCCTGTAACTCCTCTTTCCTCTCCTGTAACAGCAATGCTGCTCCAAACACCGCCGCCGTATGAAAATCATGTCCGCAGGCATGCATTTTCCCCGGAGTTTTTGATTTATAGGGAAGATCGGTTTCCTCCGCGATCGGCAGTGCATCAATGTCACAGCGCAGTCCATAAGTTTTTCCCGGTTTTGCGCCGCGCACGATGGCGGTCACACCGGTCTTTAGCGGTATCTGCAAAATCTCAATGCCTGCCGCCGCAAGTTCCCGTTTGATCCGCTCTGTCGTCTCATATTCCTCATAAGACAGCTCCGGATGCATATGAAGTTCCTCAAAAAAACTGGTAAGTTTCTGTTCTAATGCCTTTCGTTCCATACTCTTCTCCATTTCTACACATTCTCACGTTCTGCCCGCAACGCCGTCTATTATAACAAACGATCGCCTGCATGCTCCGCAAACGTTCTATCTGTTATCCCTCTCATCATTTCTGTGGTTTAAATTTTTATTCGCTTTCATCCGCCGCCTACCTGCGTCCACCGGATGGATCAAATGCATCACGCAATGCATCGCCAACAAAGTTGATGGAAACTACCAGCACAACGATCATAATTCCCGGTGGAAGCCACAGCCACGGCTGTGAAGTCAATACCGTGATAGACTGCGCCCCGTTTAACATATTTCCAAGGCTTGCCATCGGCGGCTGTACACCCATGCCAAGGAAACTTAAAGCCGCCTCATCCAGCATGGAGATCGCCATAACAGATGTTGCATATACGAGGATCGGTGCAACTGTGTTTGGTAAAATTTCTGAAAATAAGATATGACGAAGCGGCATCCCTGCCACCACATTTCCCTTGACAAAATTTGTTTCACGCAGACTTAAAACATTTCCACGCACCAGTCTCGCCACACCCGGCCAGTCTACAAATCCAAGGATCAGGATAATGCTCCACAAACCCGGTTTAAAGATTGCCGCCGCAACGAGCACAAGAAGGATATAAGGAAATGACATCACCATATCCGTAAAACGCATCAGGAGCATATCCGCCACACCGCCAAAATATCCAGCGATCAGACCGAGTACCACTCCGATTACCGTGGAGATCACTGTTGCAAGGATTCCTACAAGCAGAGAAATTCTGGTTGCGTATAAAAGTCTGCTGAACACATCCCTGCCGATCTGATCCGTTCCAAGGATAAATTCCTTACACGGTGCACCGCTGAAAGTTCCGACGATCGCATCCGGATCATAAGGCGCAACAACCGGCGCAAACAGAGCAGCCAGACCGACAACCACCAGTATCACAAGGCTGATCTTTGCAAGATGATGTGCACGGAAACGCCGCATCACAGTCTGCATGTATGTTTCATTTGCATTAACTTTTTTCTTTTTTCTCATATAAGTTCAACCTCTTTACTGAAGTTTTATCGTCGGATCTACCACCGCATATAAAATATCCGTCAGAAGATTGCCGAGCAGTACCACGATCGCCGAGAGCAGACAGACGCCCATGATGACCGGATAATCACGGTTTGTGATCGCACTCATTGTCATAAGTCCAAGACCCGGCCAGGAAAAGACCTGCTCCACGATGATCGATCCGCCAAACAGTACCGGTATCTCCATTCCAATGACTGTCACGATCGGAACTAAAGCGTTGCGCAGCGCATGTTTATTGATGACCAGGAAATGACCGATTCCCTTTGCCCGCGCTGTGCGCAGATAATCCTGCTGTAAAATTTCAAGCACCGCGCTGCGGATATATCGGATATTGGTTCCTGCCATGGAAACTGCAAGCACAATGGCCGGCATAACCATGTGTACCGCCACGTCCGCCGCTCCCCCGGATGTTCCAAGTGTCGTCATTCCTCCGGAAGGCAGCCAGCCCAATTTTACCGTAAACAGATAAATAAGGAGCATGGCAAGGAAAAATCCCGGAATACTGCTGCCAAGGAACGATAATGTTACCACCGTATAATCGCCTTTCGAATACTGATGGATTGCGCTGTAGATCCCTGCCGGAACCGCAAGCAGGATGCTGACAAGCAGTGACACTCCCATCAGAAGCAGGGTCGGTCCAAGATGACTCGTGATCATAGCAGCAACCGGCTGGTAATTTTTAATGGAATATCCCATATTTCCATGCAGAAGCTGCCCCAGCCATACAAAATACTGTACATAAAATGGTTTGTCGAGTCCTAATGCTATCGCTTTTGCCTGTACAGCAGCCTCCGAGACGCGTGGTCCCTGCAGCATTTCAAGCGGACTCCCCGCCATGCACATAATCGCATAATCGATCACGGTAATGCCGAGCAAAACCGGAATTGCGATCAGGATTCGTTTGATAATATATTTCGTCATAATATTCCTCATTCCTGGATGAAAAAATGTATGTTACGCAGTTTCTGTCCCCTCGTAATAAGGACACGCCACCAGATGATCCGGTTTTTCCGCCATCGGCAGAAGCATCGGCTCACTCACACTGCAGTCTTCTCTCGCATACGGGCATCTCGGATGAAACCTGCATCCCTTCGGCGGATGTACTGCAGAGGCAACCTCACCTGTCAAAACGGCTGACTTTTCTTCCCGCCGTCCCGGATCTGCAATCGGTGCTGCCTGTGTCAGTGCTTTTGTATACGGATGTACCGGATGCATAAATACCTCTCCGGCATCTGCAATCTCAACGATCTTTCCCAGATACATGACTGCGATCCGGTCACTGACATAACGGACTGCACCAAGCCCATGACCGACGAACAGACTCGTCAGTCCCAGTTCGTTCTGCAGCTCGCGGATCAGGTTTAATATCTGTGCCTGGATCGACACATCAAGCGCACTGACCGGTTCGTCACACACGATAAACTCCGGCTTTAAGGACAACGCTTTTGCAATTCCGATACGCTGTCTCTGACCACCTGAAAATTCATGCGGGTATTTTAGAAGTGCACTTTGAGGCAGACCAACCATATCCAGAAGCTGTTTTAAGTCTGTATCGATCGTTTTCTTATCGGATACACCATGATATAGCATCGGCTGTGCTAAAATATCATAAATATGTTTTCGTGGATTGAGTGAAGAATAGGAATCCTGAAAGATCATCTGAAGATTGGTTCCCGCCTGTTTTCGTGCCTTTTTTTCACCGCGTGTGAGAGATTTTCCACCTATTTTTTCCCCATGATAATAAATCGCACCGTCAGTCGGCGAGAGCAGTCCCACCAAAAGCTGGCCGATCGTGGACTTTCCACAGCCTGATTCTCCAACCAGTCCAAGGGTCTCGCCCTTTTTTATTGAAAAATCAATGCCGTCCACGGCCTGTATCTGACTGACGGTATGGGTAATGATACCGCCCTTGATATCATAATATTTTTTTAAATTCTCTACTCTGATCAGTTCTTTATCCATTCCTGTTTTAACTCCTGTCAGCCTTATGGCAGCGCACGAAATGATCCTTTTCTATCTCCCTCATCTCCTGCTTCTTTTCACAGCCTTCCCCGGCAAATGCACAGCGGTCCGCAAACCTGCATCCCGGAATCTGGTCATAATTTTCCGGTACGATTCCCGGAATCGATGCAAGCGTCCTTCCGCTCTCATCGTAAATGCCCGGAACCGTATCAAGCAGTGCTTTCGTATACGGATGTGCCGGATGATAAAAAAGATCCTTCACAGATGCCATCTCGATGATCTGTCCCGCATACATGACAAACACACGGTTCGCCATCTGCGCCACAAGTCCGATATCGTGTGTGATCAGGATCACAGACATCCCAATCTCTTTTTGCAGATCCCGTATCAGTTCCATGATCTGCGCCTGGATCGTCACGTCAAGTGCCGTCGTCGGCTCATCTGCGATCAAAAGTTTTGGATTACAGCAAAGTGCCATCGCGATCATCACTCGCTGACGCATTCCGCCGGAAAGCATATGCGGATATTTTTTCATTGCAGCACGCGCATCCGGCATACCGACTTTCTCTAAGATCGTGACCGCACGCTCTCCTGCTTCTTTTTTTGACAGATGCATATGAATCCGGATGCTCTCCGTGATCTGGCTTCCGATCGTAAACACCGGGTTTAACGATGTTAAAGGATCCTGAAAAATCATCGTCATCTGATTTCCGCGGATCGTATCTAACTGTTTTTCATCCATATCCAGCAGATTTTTGTTTGCAAAGAGGACAGAGCCGTCAACGACAGCTCCGCCCCTTCCTAATAATCCCATAATAGACAGTGATGTCACACTCTTGCCACAGCCGGACTCACCAACGATACAAACCGTCTCTCCTTCTGCGACATCAAAACTGACATGATCCACACTGATTTTTTTCCCAAAATCCCCGGTAAACTCTGTGGTCAGATCATTTACCTGTAATAATTTTGACATTGATTTTCCCGTTCCTTATTTCGTAATTTCCCACTGTTCCACATTGTTAAAGAAACCGTACACACTTGGTGTGGCATTTGAAAGACGTTTGTTGACAGCAGCCTGTGCGCTGACAATATAAGCAGAGAACATCGGAACATCTTCCTGTACCTTCTGATCCACAACGGAGTAAAGCCCTTTGATCTCATCCATATCACTTGTTGTCTGTGTCTTTGCAAGTGCTTCATTGACCCTGTCATCCCCGTATCCGGTCCAGCTGTCCTCGCCACCTAACAGCCATGCCACATCCGGATATGGATCAACCGGTGCATAGGTGTACTGTACTGCTAAAATATCATAGTCATTGGTGCCTGCGACAGACATCAGTGTTGCAAAATCTACAGTCTGCACTTCCACTTTAATGCCGACTGCAGCCCACTGTGCCACAAATACATTCGCAGCATTTACAAATGCACTGTCACCGGAGTTCACATAAAAGCGTAAGGTCTGTGATCCGTCCCATCCGGCTTCCGCTAACAGTTCTTTTGCTTTCTCTACATCCTGCTCTACCGGAACGATACTTTCATCATAGAAAGGACTTGCAGAAGACAGAAATCCATCTGCAACTTCCCCTTTTCCTTTTAAAAGCTGTTCTAATACCATCTTACGGTCGATTGCATATAACATTGCCTGACGCACACGCACATCCGGAACATTTTTTGTCTGGATAAATACGGACTGGTTGGTCACCGGTTCTCCGTATACAACATTTACATTGGAAAGTGCCTCAACACTATCATAATCTTCCTCCGGGATGACACTCATTGTCGGCTGTGTAATATCAATCTCGCCGGACTGTAATCCTGCATAAAGCTGGCTGCCGCTCACGATCTTGATATTGAGTTTTGCGATCTTCGGTGCACCTTTCCAATAATTTTCATTTGCTTTATAAGAAATATAATGGTCGACATCGAAATCTGTTACCATATATGGTCCGCTGACGACATCCGGGTGATTGAACCATTCTGCAGTCTTTAACTCTTCTTCCGTGTACTGCTCGATCACATGTTTTGGAAGTGTCATCAGATAACGCGCATAAGAATTCTCAAATGTGGTCAGAGACATCTCCTCTTTTGTGGTGAACTGTACGGTCGCATCATCGATCGCTTTGATACCATCAATGCTCTCTGCTCCCTCCTCGGTAAAGCCGTCATCGCCCACACCCTCAAATACATAATACATCATGGAAGTATTGCCAATGACTGGCGATGTCAGGCGCAGTGCCGTATATACGACATCATCTGCCGTGATCTTCTCCCCGTCTGACCAGGTTGCTTTCTCATCGATATGCACGATAAAATTTTTGTTATCTTCCGTCGTAACAGAATCCGCGATTTCTCCCTCAAATTCCAGATTCGAATTTAATTCTACCAGTGGAAGAAACATCAGGCTGGTCGCATATTTATTGGTCTCTCCGCCATCCATCAAAAGCGGATTTAACGTTCCAAGTGTATTGGTCACACCGATATTTACAATATCATCCGAAACCTCTGCTGTCTCTGTTGCCGCCGCATTTTCCCCCTGCGGCTGACTGCCTGTATTGCCGCCGGAAGTTCCACATCCAACAGCCGTAACTCCCATCGCAGCTGCGAGCACCAGTGCTGACAGGACCTTTTTCCATCTTCTTTCTTTTCTCATAATTTCCTCACTTTCTGCGAAAAACTCCCGTATGCCCGCTTTTAGCATATAAAATAGTACTTTTCGCATATTATTTCTAGTAATCCACTAGGAATTAGGTAAATTATATTTTCTATGTTTTAAATTGTCAATCCTTTTTTGTTGAAAGATTGACAAAAAATTCATGGCTGATTATAGTATTGCTTAGAATAAAGAAAAGAGGCAATACACATGAAGAATCTGCTAATTTACCAATCCACCGAATATGACTGCGGTCCGACCACACTGACAAATGCCATCCGCTATCTCTTTGACCGCGAAGAAATTTACCCGGATATCGTCAAATATATTATGCTCTATTGTCTTGATTCTTATAATGAAGCAGGCGAAGTTGGAAAACGCGGTACATCCGCATCTGCCATGATGTTTTTGAGTAACTGGCTCACACAGTTCGGACAGGTAAAAAACTTCCCGATTTCCTGCAATTTTCTCGCTAAGGACGAGGTTGTACTCTCTGAAAACAGCCTCATTGTCGGTGCCTTACAGCAGGGCGGTGCTGTTTTGCTGCGTGTTTACCTGGAAGTTCCTCATTATATTCTCCTGACCGGTATTTCGGGCAGTGATATCTATGTGTTTGATCCTTATTATGAAGAACCGGATGATCCGGAACTCGACAAAGAATTCTTTGAGGAAGGCATCACCTTTATCACAGATCAGCCCAAACGCGCCAACCGCCTGATCTCCATCACACGGCTTTCCTGCACCGGTGTCGGTTTTTATGAAATGGGACCATATGAGGAACGAGAGGCAGTGATCCTGTTCAATACAAACACCCGAAAAACACCGGAAAACAGTATTGAATATATCATATAATAGTATCTAATATCAAAAGACCTTTCTGGATCTCATCTTCACCCAGTCTTCCATAGCCAAGTAAAAGAATCGGTTTATGCGGTACAGTTCCGGCAAAATTGTTTTTTTCACTTTCTATGGAAGCATTTTTATTTCTCACAGTTTCATTACAGCTCTGCTCCGATTTCCGTACAACATATTCACTGATTCCATAGATACGGATTCCTTGTTTTTCCGCCAGATCACATATCTCTGTTTCTTTTTTTTCAGTGTTTACCTGTACTAAAACATGCAGTCCTGCATGATCTCCGTAAATTTTTTCTACCCAGCTTCTCTTTTTTAACTCTGCAAGCAGGAAATCATGTTTTGCACGGTAGATCCCCCTCATCTTATTCAAATGACGTTCAAAATGTCCCTCTTCAATAAAGGCACGCAGTATCTCCTGCTGAATTTTGGGAACGGTCGTAGAATAAAATCCACATTTTTCATGATAACGTTTTAACAATTCCGGTGGAAGCACCATATAACTGATTCGAAGTGACGGCGCAATGCTCTTAGAAAAAGTTCCAATATAAATCACTTTTTCAAAATGATCCACGCTTTGCAGCGACGGGATCGGCTTTCCACGGTAACGGTACTCACTGTCGTGATCGTCCTCGATCAGATAGCGTTCCTCTTTCTCCAATGCCCATTTCAACAATTCCAGCCTTTGTTTTAACGGCATGACCGTTCCAAGAGGGAACTGATGGGAAGGCATGATATAGACAACATCCGGATCATAATTCCTGACCTTTTGTGGATCTATTCCATCTTCTTCCACCGAAACAAGCGTCATCTGATATCCCATATTTAAAAATGTATGATATGCCTGCAAATAAGTTGGATTTTCCATGAGAACCCGCTTATTTCTTCCTAAAATCTGTGTCAGTAAAATCTCAAGATATTCATTTCCTGCTCCGATGATCAGCTGATCTGGCTGACAGTTCACACCTCGCGCCTGATGCAGATATGCTGCAATCGCCTTTCGAAGCCCATAGTCCCCCTGTCCATCCCCGGATAACAGCAATTCTTCCCTGTCATCTAACAGTGCATTTTTATTTAATTTTCTCCACACATTATATGGGAAATGCATGGTATCGATTGCATATGGGGAAAAATCAATAACATGGCTGCAAGCTGTCTCTTCCTGCTCTTTTTTTCCAAATGTAAATGTATGTTTGAAATCTTTTTCTATATGCCCAAACTCATACAGCTCTGTAATATCACACACAAAAAACCCCCTGCAAGGTTCTGCTTTGATGTATCCCTCTGCAAGGAGCTGTTCATATGCCATTTCGACGGTACTTCTGCTTACCGACAAATGCTTTGCCAAAAGTCTTGTCGACGGAAGCTTTTCCCCAACAGGAATTTTTCCCTCAATGACATCCCGTTTGATATATTCGTATATTTTTTCATAGAGGGGAGCTTTCGCTCCCCCCTGTAAATCAATCATTATTTCAATCATAATAATTTTGCCTATTTGCTGTTTTTGATCTCTGCCACGATCTTTTCTTTTAAATCATATGCACGGTCTTTCATCTTTTTCGATGCAGAAGGTGTAGCCTGGATTCTTGAAATACACTTAGAAGCCACATCATATTTTTTGAAATGATATGCCATTGCCGCAAGAAGATAATCTACGGTACACTGATCCATTCCACACATTGGAAACATCTCTGTAGACATTGCTTTCATAAATCCCTCATATGCCTGCTGGTAAAATGCCTCTTCCTGCTCTTTTGCCTCTTTTTTCTTCTTTAAGGTCTCCGGATCTGTTCCTTTTAACTCCTCTGCCTTCCCACGATACAGCCAGGAAAGTTTTAAACATGAATAGGCCTTCTCACTGGTCTTTCCTTTTTTGACGATCGTATTGAAAAGTGCAAGCTTATAACGCTCGATTGCCTGATCATAGTCTAAGACGGCAGGTTCATCGGAACCTGTTGGTTTGAAATTGGCACAAACCTGTTCCTTGATCAGTTTGATCTGTCCTGATGTCACATGCTCGAAATAACGGTTCATCGCTGTATATCCGCAATACGGGCAGGATGCCACATCATATTTTAAAGTGTCAATGTATTCGAAACGCGGACGCAGATCCAGATCCGGCTCTAAACGTTTGATTCGTCCGTTCTTGATCATTTTTGTCTTAAATACCTTGTCACAGACAGTACAACGGATTGCCTTGTCTAACAGAAAACTGTCCTCTGTCGGAGCAGCCTCTGTTTTTCCACCATCAGCGGATGCTGCCGGCTTTTTTTCATCCTCAAACAGATCCGTTGTGTTATCTGCTTTAATACCAAATTTTTCCAATCCTGCAAATAAATTCATTTGTATTTCATATCCTTTCCTGTTACGCCCGTTTCAGGGCAAAAATGCAAATCATTACAATGCTATGCATTAGGCAGTTTAAATGAGCTCTTAAGTGAAACGATCCGGTTAAATACCAGATGATCTGCGGTCGAATCTTTCGCATCCACACAGAAAAATCCCTGTCTTACGAACTGGAAACTGTCATATGCTTTTGCATCTTTTAAATTTTCCTCAACAACACAGTTTTTTAAAACAGTGAGGGAATTTGGATTCAGATTCAGACTTCCGTCCTCATTATACACTCCTTTTTCCTCATCTACAATGTTTTCATAGAGACGAATTTCAGCCGGAACTGCCTGTGCTGCAGATACCCACTGGATGGTTCCTTTTACTTTTCGTCCGTCCGGGCTGTTTCCACCTTTAGATGCCGGATCATAAGTACAGTGGATCTCCGTCACCACGCCATTTTCATCTTTTACGAAACTGTTGCAGGTCACAAAGTATGCGTTCATCAGACGTACTTCGTTGCCCGGAAACATACGGAAATATTTCTTTGGCGGCTCTTCCATAAAGTCTTCACGGTCAATATAAAGTTCGCGTGAAAATGGAACTTTACGCACACCAAGTTCCTCATTTTCAAGGTTATTGACTACCTCAAGATACTCTGTCTCTCCCTCCGGATAGTTGTCGATCACAACTTTGACCGGATCTAAGATCGCCATCATACGGGGACGTTTCATCTTTAAATCTTCACGGATACAGTACTCTAACATGGCATAATCCACAGAGCTGTTTGCCTTGGAAATACCGCAGAGTTCCACAAACATTTTTAAGGATTCCGGTGTAAATCCTCTTCTGCGGAGTGCAGCAATCGATACAAGGCGTGGATCATCCCATCCGTCTACGATACCTTCCTCCACAAGACGCTTGATATATCTTTTTCCTGTCACTACGTTTGTTAAATATAATTTTGCAAACTCGATCTGTCTCGGCGGCATCTCATCCTTATCCGGAATCATATCTTTGCCAACCTCATCGATCACCCAGTTGTACAGCGGTCTGTGATCCTCAAACTCGAGTGTACAGATCGAATGGGTAATTCCCTCAATGGCATCCTCTAATGGATGTGCAAAATCGTACATCGGATAAATGCACCATTTGTCTCCGGTTCTGTGGTGTGTCATATGCGCCACACGGTAAATAACCGGATCTCTCATATTGATGTTTGAAGATGTCATATCGATTCTTGCGCGGAGCACTTTCTCTCCGTCGGCAAATTTACCGTTTTTCATATCTTCAAATAAAGCAAGATTCTCTTCCACACTTCTGCTGCCCGCAGGATCTTCTTTTCCCGGTTCTGTCAGTGTACCGCGGTACTCACGGATCTCATCTGCACTCAGATCAGAAACGTATGCTTTTCCTTTTTTGATCAGCTTTACTGCTGCTTCATACATCTGATCAAAATAGTCGGACGCGAAGAACAGTCTGTCCTCCCAGTCAGCACCAAGCCATTTGATATCCTCTTTGATTGCCTCAACAAACTCTGTCTTCTCTTTTGTCGGGTTCGTATCATCAAATCTTAAATTGAATTTTCCATTATATTTCTGCGCAAGACCTGAATTTAAAAGTATGGACTTGGCATGTCCGATATGAAGATATCCGTTCGGCTCCGGTGGAAATCTTGTATGGACGGTTTTGCAATGTCCTTCCTCTATATCCTGATCAATAAACTGTTCAATAAAATTCTTTGAGACATTCTCGTTTTCCATGATGTCTGTCCTCCTCATATAACAACTCATGCTATATCATGTGCAAAATCAGCACATGATCAACATTCGCCGCTCGTCAATCATTCAAATATGTTGACTCACTTACGCTCATTATATCATACATGATACACCGCTTGGGTGCAAGTAAAATATAGCATGAATTGGGGATTTTGGTAAGAAATTATTTATCCTTAATTTTCATTCATCTTCGCTGCCTGGCCGGAGGATGTATGGAGCAAATAATTGCTTCCACAGCTATAACTACTATCATCACATATACTGCAGCTCTGTATTTGTTATTCCATCCTATATGTTTCCAGCTATTTTATAATGCAAAAAATGTCATTTTTTTAAAGTTTCTGCATTTTAGTGCACAAACTTTATTTTTTCATAAGTTTATGCTATACTAGCACAAGGAGGTACGTCAAATGATCGATACTCATGAACTCAAAAAAAGAGATTTATATCTGAATAAGATTATAGCATTTCAAGACACCGAACCAGTGAAGGTTGTTACTGGAATCCGTAGATGTGGCAAATCCAGCCTGTTGAAATTAATGACTCTCCACCTGAAGGAAAATGGGGTTACTGACAATCAGATTCTGGAAATGAATTTTGAGTCACACGCTTATAAAAATATGAATAGTGACTCTTTCTACGAATATGTCAAACAACATATCGTACCAAATAAAAGAATGTACCTCTTTTTTGATGAGGTTCAGCGTGTTCCTGACTGGGAGGATGCTGTTAACTCTTTCCGCGTCGACTTCAACTGCGATATTTATGTCACAGGCTCAAATGCCTATATGCTCTCCTCTGAATATGCCACTTATTTATCTGGCAGATGTGTAGAAATAAAGATGCTGCCTTTATCTTTCTCTGAATTTATAACGTTTCATAATTTTGAAATAAGAGAAATGAAGAGTGCTTTGGGTGGTACACGCAAACAAGTCTTTGATAAAGCAGGAGAACATTATGAACTTCGTGAAGTTTTCGATGCATATATGCGATTTGGCGGCATGCCAGGGATTGCTGACATAGGCTTAGATCAGGAAAAAGCACTGGTGCTGCTTGAAGGTATCTACTCTACCGTTATTATGAGAGACATTCTTGAACGTGAAAGTCGCAGAGGTCAGAAAAAAATCACTGACCCTGTCCTTTTAAAAAAGATTATCATGTTCCTTGCTGATAACATTGGAAGCAACATCTCTGTTTCTTCTATCGGCAACACCTTGGTAAATGAAGGACTTCTTGAAAACGGGAAGCGAAAAGGAACCCCAAGTGTTCACACTGTTCAGGCTTATGTGAATGCACTTCTAGAGTCATATTTTTTCTACGACATCAAAAGATTTGATATCAAAGGAAAGGAATATTTACGCACTCTTGGCAAATACTATATTGTCGATATCGGACTTCGAAACTATCTGCTTGGATTCAGAGATCGTGACAGCGGTCATGCAATAGAAAACATTGTTTACTTTGAACTGATTCGTCGAGGCTATGATGTTTCTATAGGTAAAGTTGGTAATTTCGAAGTGGATTTTATTGCAACAAAGGCAGACAACAAACTTTATGTTCAGGTCACAGAATCAATGACAAGCGAAGATGTTCGTAGCCGGGAATTAGCACCACTCAAAAAAATCAGCGATAACTATGAAAAAATCGTTCTTTCCTTAAATACAGGCATAGATTCTTCCTATGATGGCATAAAATCAATCAACCTGATCGACTGGCTAATCTCAGAATAAAAACAGAATATACGGAAAGGAACCAGAGGTAATCTCTGGTTCCTTAAATTCATAGGATATTCTCCGATGACTTTTTTTTACGCATTCTCATTCATCTTCGCCAGCTTCGCTGCCTGGTCTGCTGCGATACATGCGTCAATGATCTCCTGGATATCTCCGTTCATGATCTTATCGAGTTTGTACAGTGTAAGATTGATTCTGTGATCCGTCACACGTCCCTGTGGGAAGTTGTAGGTACGGATCTTCTCAGAACGGTCTCCTGTTCCGACCTGACTCTTACGAAGCTCTGCTTCCGCATCGTGGGCTTTCTGCTGCTCTAAGTCGTATAATTTGGTACGCAGCAGGGCGAACGCTTTTGCCTTATTCTGGATCTGTGATTTTTCCGTCTGGCTGTAGATCACGATTCCGGTCGGGATATGTGTCAGACGCACGGCAGAGTCTGTCGTATTGACACACTGGCCACCGGCACCGGATGCACGGCAGACATCGATACGGATATCTTTGTCATCGATCTGCACATCCACTTCCTCAGCCTCCGGCATCACTGCAACTGTGATAGTGGAAGTATGGATACGTCCGCCGGACTCTGTCTCCGGGACACGCTGTACACGGTGTACACCGGACTCATATTTCATAACGGAGTAGGCTCCCTGTCCGCTCAGCATAAAAGTAACACTCTTCATACCGCCGATGCCGGTTTCATCTGCTTCCATGATCTCCGTCTTCCAGTTTCTGCTTTCTGCATAATGCAGATACATACGATAAATTTCAGCAGCAAATAAAGCAGCCTCGTCACCGCCGGCGCCTGCGCGGATCTCAACGATAACGTTCTTGTCATCGTTCGGGTCTTTCGGAAGTAATAAGATCTTTAACTCTTTTTCCAACTCTTCCACTCTTGCCTTAGAATCGTTTAACTCTTCTTTCGCAAGCTCGCGCATCTCCTCATCAGACTCTTCCTCAAGCAAAGCAAGGGAATCCTCGATGTTCTGTTTGCACTGTTTATATTCCTTATATGCATTTACGATCGGAGTCAGGTCACTCTGCTCTTTCATCAGCTTACGGAAACGCACCGGATCATTCGCCACATCCGGCTCACTTAATTCACTCATTAATTCCTCAAAACGGATCAGTAAATCCTCTAATTTATCAAACATATATCCTCCATTCCTGTCACAACACGATCATTGTGTGCCAAATCTTTGATAACCGTCACATTTTTAAATCCAGCTTCTTTTAAAAGTCCGGACACTGCTTCGCCCTGATCGTAACCGATCTCAAACAAAATGTGTCCTCCCGGTTTCAGATATGCCTTACATTCTTTGATAATCTTTCTATAAAAATATAAACCGTCCTCTTTGCCGTCTAAAGCCTCCATCGGTTCAAACTCCTGCACCTCCGGCATGAGTTTTACCACTTCCCCGGTTCTTATATAAGGCGGGTTTGAAACGATCACATCATATGTCCCTGTCACATTGTCAAACAGATCACTGCGCTCAAACGTGACCGAAACCTGGTTCAGCTTCGCATTTTCTTTTGCCACAAGAAGTGCCTGTTTGGAAATATCCGTCGCTGTCCCTTCCACCTCCGGTACATTATGCACAATACTGACAATAATACAGCCGGAACCGGTGCACAAATCAAGTACTTTCATTCCCGGTTTTACGACTTTTAATGCTTCTTCCACCAGAGTCTCCGTATCCTGTCTCGGAATCAGCACATTGGAATTGACCTTAAATTTCAATCCCATAAACTCTGCTTCACCGACAATATATTGTAACGGCACATGTTCTGCACGTTTGCGCAATGCAATCTCATATTCACTTAACTGTTCCTCAGCGACCTCATCCTCCATATGCAGATAATAAAAGCTGCGGTCGATCTTGCAGACCATCTCCAAAAGCAGCCATGCATCAATTTTTGCATCTGCCACATCTGCCATATTTAAAACCTTTTCGCCGAGATTAATTGCTTCCCGATATGTCATGTTCTCTACTGTCCTCTTGTCTTATTTCTTCCACATAAGTCTTCCAGTCAAACACAGCTTCCACAGATGCTATCCCCACCTCGATCATATCATCCTCCGGCTCCTTCGTCGTGATATGCTGCAGCAGAAGTCCCGGTTTACTGAGCAGATTAATAAGCGCATTATCGCTGCGTCCTGCAAGTCTTATAAATTCAAAAGACACACCTGCGATCACCGGGATCAGCACAAGACGAAGTACCAGTCTTAACACTCTTGAATCCACATGGATGAACATAAAAAAGAAAATACTGATGATCATAACGATCAGCAGGAAACTGGTTCCACAACGCTTATGTAATCTGGAACTCTTTCTCACGTTCTCCACCGTAAGATCCATCCCATGTTCAATACAGTTAATGCACTTATGCTCCGCACCATGATACATGTAAACCCGTTTAATATCAGGCATCAGCGAAATCGCTGCCACATACCCGATAAAAATTGCCAGACGGATCAGCCCCTCTAAAACAGCGATCAGCATATAGGAATCTGTAAACTTCTGAAAAAATACAGATATATAATATGGAAGAATCATAAATATCGCGACAGCAAGAACAATGGAAAATGCAACCGTACCACCCATCATCAGGCTGTCCTGTCTTTTCTGCTGCTCTTCTGTCAATACTTTTTTCTCACGCTGTTTCTTTGTCTTTTCTTTCTGGTCCGTTTCTTCTTCCTCAAAAAAAGAAGCGGAAAACGTCAACGTTGCAACACCCAGGTACAACGACTCTATAAAACTGAACACACCGCGTAAGATCGGCATGTTTCTGATTTTCTTATTTTTTATAATACCTTTATATTCGGAAACCTCAAGTGCAATTTCCCCATCTGGCTTTCTGACAGCTACGGCGTATTTTTCCTGATTTTTCATCATCACACCTTCCATGACTGCCTGTCCGCCAATCCCGGAATATCTCATGTTAATCTCCATTCTTATGTGTGAAAAAGAAGATTTTCACACTGTTTTCCATTCCTGTCGGTCTTCACGAAATTAACGAATAAAATCATCCGACGCTCTAAAAAAAGGTTGAGATTAAATAAACCTCAACCTTATCTTTAACCATGTTCACTTGCGTACTATTTGTTAATGCCGTACTTCTTGTTGAACTTATCGATACGTCCGTCAGTTCTTGCAGATTTCTGCTGTCCTGTGTAGAACGGATGGCATTTGGAACAGATATCGACTTTCATATCGCCCTTTGTGCTCTTAGTCTCAAAAGTAGCGCCGCAGGCACACTTTACTGTGCAAGTATCGTAGTTGGGATGAATTGCGTCCTTCATTACTGTCACCTCTTTACCAATTAGTCATAATGCTTTGATATAGTACCACATCTTGTAGCAAAATGCAAGCATTTTTTTAATTTATTTATATTCGCAGGGCTTGGACAAACAAAACGAATACAAATACACCGCGTGCACCGGTTTTTGCAGGGTGCGAGCCACCGCAGTTTTATAAAACATCAGCTGCTGCCGGTAGCGCGCCAGCAGTTCTTCTTCCGTTTTCACCCGGTCGGTTTTATAGTCCAGCAGCACCAAACCCTCCTGCTCCTCAAACACGCAGTCCGCAATGCCCTGTACAAAGACCGGATCATCTGCGTCCACCTGTTCCAGTGCGCGCACCGGCAGAAATGACGCCACTTTCAGCTCTCGGTAAACCGCCTTGGCGCCGAACACCCGGGCACCAAACGGGCCGGTAAAGAAAGCGGTCAGTTTTTGCCGATCCAAGGCGTGCGCCTCCTCCGGTCGCAGATAACCGGCACTTTGCACCCGGGCGATCTCTTGCTC
>ERZ773209.642-NODE-642-length-24442-cov-73.333989_pt1 | contig 24442 bp, 19 predicted proteins | sample MGYA00511109_ERZ773209 | MGnify/ENA primary metagenome ERZ773209 (study PRJEB29015, sample SAMEA2737786) | human gut metagenome | biome: human gut; feature: human-associated habitat; material: faeces | place: China | collected 2012 ...
CAGCGTAATCCTCTGCACTAACAATACCCTGGGCGATGATCTCTTCCTTAGAGATGTTCATATCGTGACCCTCATCAGCCTTTGTAGTAGGGGTGATGATTGGCTCTGGGAAACGCTCGTTCTCGCGCATTCCGTCAGGCAACTTCACACCGCAGATCTCGCGGCATCCCTTCTGATAGTCACGCCATGCACTACCGGTGAGGATAGAACGGATGATCATCTCCACGCGGAAACCTTCGCACTTCAAACCTACGGTAACCATTGGGTCTGGAGTAGCCAACTTCCAGTTTGGACAGATGTCTGTAGTTGTGTCCAGGAACTTAGCTGCAATCTGATTGAGCACCTGTCCTTTGAAAGGGATACCCTTAGGCAGAACAACGTCGAACGCTGAGATTCTGTCGGTAGCGACCATCACGAGGATGTCGTCGTTAATGTCATACACATCACGTACTTTACCGTGGTAAACACTCTTCTGTCCATCGAAATGGAAATCTGTTTTTGTTAATGCTTTCATTTTATTTAATTTATAATTAATTTGTTTTTTGAGCTTCCCGTGCTTCCGCTCTCTCCTTGTCATATTTATCGTATGCGTTGACGATGCGGGTTACGAGCTTGTGTCGCACAATATCCTTCTGCCCCAGTTTCACGACTCCGATTCCTTCTACTCCTTCCAGGATCTTGAGCGCCTCTTTCAGTCCGCTTCGCTGTTCGCGAGGCAAGTCTATCTGTGTCAGGTCGCCTGTAATGATCATCTTGGTGTTCATACCCATACGGGTGAGGAACATTCTGATTTGCTGTGAGGTTGTATTCTGCGCCTCGTCGAGGATGACGACGGCGTCGCTGAGGGTGCGTCCACGCATGAAGGCGAGTGGCGCAATCTGGATAATGTGCTTTTCCATCATGTCTTGCAACTTGACGGCAGGAATCATATCTTCCAACGCATCATAGAGCGGTTGCAGGTAAGGGTCTATCTTATCTTTCATGTCGCCCGGCAGGAATCCGAGCTTTTCGCCTGCTTCTACGGCAGGTCTTGAGAGGATGATCTTCTTGATAGCCTTCTCCTTGAGGGCTTTCACGGCAAGGGCGATGCTGAGGTAGGTCTTACCGGTTCCGGCAGGCCCCACAGCAAATATCATATCGTTCTTCTCGTAAGCCTCGATGAGCTGCTGCTGGTTCTCGCTGCGGCTCTTGATAGGTCGGCCGCTGATGCTATATACCAGCACGCCTTTCACGGAGTCTGCTTTGGTCTGTTTGCCTTTCACAATATCAAGGATATCCTCTTCATTGAGCATGTTGTATTTAGCTAAGTGCTTGCGCATCAGCTCAATGTCTTCTTCTGCTTTCGCCATTTCCTCTTCGTCGCCGAGCACACGAATCACGTTGTCGCGTGCAACGATACGCAACTTAGGATACAGTGACTTAATCATCTGTAGGTTACCATTTCCTACGCCATAGAACATCACTGGATCTATATCTTCGAGTATAATATGTTTCTCTATCAAAATATTTATATTTCTTATTGGTTTGCAACCTTAATGTTCTAAATAATGTTATATAACGCTGCAAAATTACTACTTTTCTGTGAATTGAGCAAATATTTCAATACTTTTTGTTACCTTTGCAGGAAATTTTTAGTTATGAAGATTAGTAAGAATAGATATTTGCAAGGTTTTTTGGTAATCGTGCTGTTGCTGGCACTGGTCCGTGTTATTTTTCCGAGTGTGGCTGAGCCTAGGTTGACGGCTCATTCTGAAGGGAAAGACAGTACGGCAATCGATTCATTAAGAGGAGATTTAATGGCTTCGGCTGGTGCTCAGGATGCCGTTTCCGGTGAGGCTTCTGATGCTTCTTCTGCTGAAACTGTGGCTGAGGATTTGAAGAAGGATGAACTGTCGGTAACTCCTGATACAGCCTCTGATGGCAGTTTTTCGATATTTTTCGATAAGAATGGCAAGGAGGTGAAGCATCGCATTTTCTCGGTGCCTCATTTCGGAAATACCTTTCCTGATCAGCAGGATGTACAGATTGTAGCTGCCAGCAAGCATGGTGTGGCTCCGGTTCAGAACCGTGAGGAGGCTGAGCATAGCAAGGGTAAACTGGTGTATGTGGGCAGCAATCCTTTCTTTTATGTGGATAAGCTGAACAACAGTATTCCTTATCTGGTGCCTAGGGCTTCGGTATTGTTGCAGGATATCGGTAGGGCGTATTTTGATTCGTTGCAGATTAAGGGCATTCCTTTGCATAAGATCATCGTTACCAGTATCTTGCGTACCAAGGATGATGTGTCGAAACTGAGAACCCGAAACGGCAATGCTACCGAGAATTCGTGCCATCTCTATGGTACTACCTTCGATGTCTGCTACAACCGGTATAAGCAGATTCAGACGGAGAAACAGCCTCGCCGTCAGGTGCAGAATGATACCCTGAAGTGGGTTTTCAGTGAGGTGTTGAGGGATTTCCGTGAGAAGAACCGCTGTTATATCAAATACGAGGTAAAACAGGGTTGCTTCCATATCACCGTAAGATAAGGTTATTACCATAAGATTAATCTTTTATGGCAAAAAAACAAAAAAGCTAGCAGATTTTTCCTGCTAGCTTTTTTCGTTCTTTTATTTAGCTCTTTTCCTGAATCTTCTGCAGGTCGGCTTCTTCGCCTACCAGCCAGATGATATCGCCCTTTTCGAATACGCGGGAAGGGAGGATGTGGGTAAGGTTCTCCTGACCCTCTTCCAATCCTACAACCATACAGTTGTACTTGTTGCGGATTCCGCTCTCTTCCAGCGTCTTTCCCAGAAATTCGCTGCCGCCGCTGATGATGAGCTGGCGGAGCTTCATCTCCCGTTTCTCTATTTCCAGATCTTCCGGGGCTAGCTCGGTGGTGAGCGCCTGGGCAAACTTGTGTACCTGGTCGTCGTTACCGATGATCTGAAGCTTGTCGCCAGGGAATATCACGGTGTCGCCATTCGGAATGTTCAGGCGCTGCGACCCCCTTCGGATGCTGCTCATATCGATGCCGAAACGCTGGCGGAGGTGCAGCTCCTTCAGTGATTTGCCACACCAGATGCTGTCTTCCGGTACCTCGATTTCACTGATATGGATATCTCTATCCAGCAGATGACCCTCGTAGAGCGGGCGCTTTTCGCCGTTTACCTGTGCGGCAATATCGCGCGAACGCAGGTTGTGCAGGAAGAGGCGCTCCATCACGATGCTTCGTTTCTTGATGCGGCGCGACCCCAACATCAGCAGTACGATCACGGCTCCGATGCATACCATCAGCGCATTGGTGAATCGGGACAGATAGTTGATGATATAGAAGATGAAGCCCAGGGCAATGACGTATCTCACGAATATCGTGAAGAGCAGCGGAATGCGGTTGATGCTGCTCTCCACCCACAGTCGCTTCCATTCCTGGCTGTGATTCTTCTTCATCACGATGGCTCGCAGGAAAGGCGATATGAGTATGATGGTGAGCAGCCCCGTGATGGCGTTGGCATACCAGTGGAGGTTCCAGCCTGGCAGCATGTTGCGCATCAGAGGCAGGACGAAGGTGAACATCATCGCTATCGCCGCAGCCGAAAGGATGGAGTATGCCACGGTATTGATGACCATCTGCCGAATCAGCGATTTCCACTTGCTCTGCTGTTGGGTAGAGGGGCGGCTCATCGCAAAATGGTTCAGGATATTGATGAATTTGCTAGGCAGATGCTTCTCCATCAGCTGATAGGAAGGCTGCGCCAGACGGATCATGTAAGGGGTGAGGAAGGTGGTGATGACTGAAACTGCCACCACTACCGGATAGAGGAAGTTGCTGATAACTCCCAACGACAATCCCAGCGAGGCGATGATGAAGGAGAACTCGCCAATCTGCGCCATCGAGAATCCGCAGCGCATTGCCGACTTCAAAGATTCGCCGCCCAGCATGAATCCGAAGGTTCCCAATGTTGCCTGTCCTATCAGGATGGCTGCCACGAGCGCGAGGATAGGAACGGCATATTCTACCAGAATGTTGGGATCTACCAGCATACCTACCGATACGAAGAAAATGGCTCCGAAAAGATTCTTTACCGGTTCTACCAGCTTGATAATCTTCTCAGCCTCAATGGTTTCTGCCAGGATGCTACCCATGACGAAGGCTCCGAAAGCGCTCGAAAAACCTACCTTGGTAGATAATACCGCCATGCCGCAGCACAGTCCCAGGGAAACGATGAGCAGGGTTTCACCATTGATGAACTTCCTGACTGAGCGCAGGAAGAGTGGGATGGCAAAGATGCCCACGATAAACCATAATACCAGGAAGAAGCCAATCCTCAGTACCGATGTGAACATCTGTTCGCCATCCGGATTGTTGCCTCCGGCGATGGCGGAAAGCATCACCATCATCACGATGGCAAGGATGTCTTCCAGGATGAGCACGCTCATCACCATGGAGGCAAATTTCTGCTGCCGTAGTCCCATATCGTCGAAAGCCTTATATATAATGGTGGTGGAACTCATGGCGAGCATACCACCCAGGAAGATGCAGTCCATCCTGCCCCAGCCGAAGCTGTGACCCACGCTGATGCCCAGCATCATCATGGAAAAGACGATGACGATGCAGGCGATGATGGGCGAGGCTCCCATCTTCACGATTTTCTTGAAGGAGAAATCGAGACCGAGCGAGAAGAGGGTGAAGATGACACCGATGTCTGCCCAGGTCTGGATATCCGTCTCGTCCATCACCGATACGGTGTAGGGCATGTGGGGCGACACGAGGAAGCCCGCCACGATGTAACCCAGTACCAGGGGCTGCTTGAGCCGCTTGAAGATGAGGGTAACAACGCCAGCCACCATCAGGATGAGGGCGAGGTCTTTTACTAAATAGGGAATTTCTGCCATATTTTTCTTTTTATGAAAATGATGTTCTTTCTAAAAAATAGTCAGTTTATGAAAATGGGGAATTTAGATTTCTCCTAAATTCCCCATATATATTAGTCGTTATACTCTTCTGTGATTTCCGCAATCTTCACGATAGTATCCACTACCTTCTGCATCACCTGTACGCTCACGAACTCGTGAGGACCGTGGAAGTTGACGCCACCGGCAAAGATGTTTGGACAAGGAAGACCCTTGAAGCTGAGCTGCGCACCATCTGTACCGCCACGGATAGGCTCTACGCGAGGTGGAACGCCACTCTCCTGCATGGCACGGAGCACGATGTCGATGACATGCATGTTTGGATCAATCTTCTCCTTCATGTTGTAGTACTGGTCGTAGATTTCTGCCGTAACAGTTCCCTCACCGTACTTCTCGTTCATCTTCTTCACGCAGTCTTCGATGAAATCCTTGCGCGCCTCAAATTTCTGTCGGTCGTGGTCGCGGATGATGTAGCTGAGCTTGGCTTCCTCGCAGCGGCTTTCGATGCCGAGCAGGTGATAGAAGCCCTGGTAACCTTCGGTCTGCTCAGGTGTTTCTGCCTCAGGAATCATATTCTGGAATTCCACAGCCAGTCGGCTTGCGTTGATCATCTTGCCCTTGGCATAGCCTGTATGCACGCTCACGCCCTTGATGTGGATCTTTGCAGCAGCAGCATTGAAGTTCTCGTATTCCAGATCGCCCAGGTCGCCGCCGTCGATGGTGTAAGCCCAGTCGCAGCCAAACTTCTCTACATCGAAGTGATGGGCGCCCATGCCGATTTCCTCGTCTGGGTTGAAGCCCACGCGGATGTCTCCGTGCTTGATTTCCTTATGGTCGCGGAGGTAGCACATTGCCTGTACGATTTCTGCGATGCCCGCCTTGTCGTCTGCACCGAGCAGGGTAGTTCCATCAGTTACGATGATGTCCTCGCCCTTGTGCGCCTTGAGTTCTGGGAATTTTTCTACGCTGGAGATGATGCCCGGACTGAGTTCGATATCCTCGCCGTCGTAGTTCTTGATGACGCGTGCCTTGATGTCTTTTCCGCTGGCATCAGGACTGGTGTCCATGTGAGAGATGAAGCCGATGGTAGGAGTCTTTTTCTTGGTATTGCCCTTCAGGGTGGCGTAGATGTAGCCCATATCGTCCATCTCTACGTCGCTCAGACCTTCTTCCTCCAGTTCGTGCTTCAGGTACTTGGCAAAATCCAACTGTTTTGCCGTGCTTGGCACACTTTCAGAGTCTTCGCTCGACTGTGTGTCGAATTTTGTATAGTTAATGAAACGTTCTACTAAATCCATGTTCTTAAATTAAATTTTAATGTAGTAGTGATCTCGGTGGGACTCAAACCCACGACCTTCAGAACCGGAATCTGACGCTCTATTCAACTAAGCTACGAGACCAGAATTGGTAATTTATCGGCAAACGCCGCCTACCCCCTAGGAGTAATTGACTGCAAAAGTACATTTTTTATTTCGAATAACCAAATATTTGGCTCATTTTTTTTCTATATATATAATGTATAGGGAGAAAATGCGGTGAATTTCTCTACAAAATGATACTTAAAATCTAAAAAATGCTATCATTTTGCGAAATATTTTCGAAAAACGCTTGCAGATTAATAATAAATTTGTATCTTTGCAGCGTGAAAGTAAGATAAACAGTAAAATAAGAAACTATAAACGATATATAATAGATAAAATGAGTAATCTGATAAAACCCGAAGGGTATGAGGCGCTGCTGGATATGCGCCAGACCGAAATGGGTATCAAAATGATAAAAGAGTTCTTCCAGCAGAACCTGTCCACAGAGTTGCGCTTGCGCCGTGTCACCGCCCCTCTCTTCGTATTGAAGGGCTTGGGTATCAATGACGACCTGAATGGAGTAGAGCGCCCTGTAACTTTCCCTATCAAGGATTTGGGTGATGCAAAGGCTGAGGTGGTTCACTCTCTGGCTAAATGGAAGCGCTTGACCTTGGCAGAATATGAGATAGAGCCGGGCTATGGTGTCTATACCGATATGAACGCCATCCGTGCCGATGAGGAGCTTGATAATCTTCATTCGCTCTATGTGGACCAGTGGGACTGGGAGGCTGTGATTACCAAGGAAGACCGCACCATCGCATTCCTTGAAGATGTGGTTCGCCGCATCTATGCAGCCATCCTCCGCACCGAGTTCCTGGCTTGCGAGCACTATCCACAGCTGAAGCCTTTCCTGCCAAGGGAGATTCATTTTATCCATGCGCAGGATTTGCTTGATATGTATCCTGACAAAACTCCTAAGGAGCGTGAGGATGCTATCTGCAAGAAATACGGTGCCGTGTTTATCGAGGGTATCGGCGGAAAGTTGAGCGATGGAAAGAAGCATGATGGACGTGCTCCTGACTATGACGACTGGAGCACCGTAGCCGAGAATGGCAAGGAGGGATTGAATGGTGATATCCTGATCTGGTATCCTGTATTAGGCAGAAGCTTCGAGTTGAGTTCCATGGGTATCCGTGTTGACAAGGAGAGCCTGCTTCGCCAGTTGAAGCTGGAAGGCAAGGAAGATAGAGAGAATCTCTATTTCCACCAGCAGCTCCTGAACGACAAGTTGCCATTGAGTATCGGTGGTGGTATCGGTCAGAGCCGTCTCTGTATGGTGCTGCTCCACAAGGCGCACATCGGCGAGATTCAGGCTAGTATCTGGCCGGAAGATATGAGAAAAGAATGTGAGAAGGCTGGAATGCCGCTCATCTAAAAAGATAAGAAAGATAAGAAAAGATTGTTGGGTTAGAATCCTGGTCATATCAACATAGTTTTTTAATGAATATCAGAGAGATTCTCTATAAAGAGAGATATCAGCATAAGATATAGTTGAGAGAGATTCAGCATAAGATTATAAGATATAGTTGAGAGAGATTCAACATAAGATCATAAGATTTAGTAAAGAGAGATTATCTACATAAATGTATTTAGGATCAACATACGATTATAAGTTCATAAATATTATATAAAGAGAATCCCGACCCTCCTTTTTCTTGGAGAGTCGGGATATCTTTTTATGATTGTTCTTTCCTGAGGTTTTCCGAATTGTTTCGACCGTACAGATAGAATTGTTTCCGAAAAAACTAGAAGTAATAGGTGAAACCCATGGTAGCTGCACGGTTGCCGAAATGCTGACCGGCAATATCGTGGAACCTGCCTTCCAGGGTAAGATGCTTGCCTATGTTCTTATACACGCCCACCTCGGCATAGAGATTGGCTGGCGTATAGGCTGGTGTAAGCGTGTGGCGACGGGTGCACCAGATCATATTGGATGTCAGGCGCCAGCCAGCAGGCAATGACAACTGCGGAGCCAGCTTGAATATCGCAAAATTGCTGTATTTGCTGGTTTTAGAGTTCATTCCTTCTTCTCCTCTGAAAATCTCAGCCTTTTCCCAGAAGTAATTCACTCCGGCGGTAATCCTCAGCATTCCCTTATGCCAGAAGGCAGTAGTTCCGATGCCCAGTGTATTGTCGCGATCTATACCCGGAAGATCCTGATGGATATTCTTGATAGAACTGCTTACTACGAGATTCGGCTTGCTGTAGGTATGCTTCAGCTCAGCCACGTAGGCGAGGCGCTCGCTGATGTCCTTGGTGTAGTAGGGACGCCAAGCCCCCTCCATATCGCCTGCTGTAACGAAATCGCCAAAATCGGCATTGAAGATTCGGCGGCAGAATGTACCCTGCAGGGTATGGCCCGGTGCAAAGTTGTGATATATGCTCACCGTGTAGCTATGGTTGTGGGTACTATGCTTCCAGTCCTTTTCTGTGGCAATCTGCTTCGGACGGAAATTGATGGTGCGGAATCGGTCGCCCACCATGAAGCCCCATTTGCCGATGGTATAATCCAGCTGCGCATACAGATCCTGATAGTTGGAGTGGTTGGTGTAATCAGCCACACAGTTCTTCTCGATAGACAGTCCGCCCTCGAAACCGGCTGTAAGCCAGAGGTTCTCTGAAATCACCGGAGTGGCATATTCCACCACCATAAACGGATAGGTGGCATGGCTGCGATAAGGTGCCGCACTGGCATCTGCCGCATTTCCGCCGTTGTCGCTGATGTTCTCGGCACCCAGGGTAAAGAGGATGCTCGCTCCCTTCTCGCCCAGCAGGCGGGTATAGTCTGCCTGGAGATGGTAGGCGCGCACATAGTCGGCTGGCGTACTGGTAATATGGTTTCGGGTGTAGGTCTGCATCGCATCCACTTCCAGCATGTCCTTCTCGGTAGGAGTCCAGAGAATGTTCATCTTGGCTCCCTCGTGCGAATAGTGATTGATGAGGCTTGGGCCATCACCGGCATAGGAACCCAGGTCGTTGTTGGAAGTGCGCTGCATGTTGCCCTCTACATGGCTCAGGATGCGCAGCTTGTCCTGCTGGCTCAATACGCTCACGATGCCCTTTCCGCCGCCATAGGTGTCGCCGAAGAGACCTACTCTTCCGCTTACTCCGTTTTCACCCTTGCGCAGGGTGATGTCAATCACCTTTTTCAGACTGCTGCATCCCTTCATCACTTCAGAGTTCTGGCAAACCTTGATGCTCTCTATCTCCCTCGCCTTGAAATGATGGAGCAGGGTAGCGTAGTCAAGACCATATTCCTGGTTATCGATGCGGATGACGAACTTGCCGTAGAGATTGGCGAAAGGATCACCGCCGATGATGTTGTTGCCGTCCATCGTAAGGACTTCTGGGCACATCATCAGCACATCGAGGAGCGATTCCTCGCCCGTGAGATCCATTTCAGATACGTGCATGATGTAGCGGTCGCCGATGTGTTCTATCGGTGCCGCCATTGTAGGATTAGTAAAGCCTCCGAGCGCCATAGCGAGCAGCAGGAGGCGGCTGGTTTTTATCATTTTATTTTTTCTCATACTTTCTTTTAATATTAAGTTGTAGCATTTAGGTTTTGTCCCTTCGCCTGTCCCTACCCGAAAAGCAGGGTGATAAGCGGGATGGTGAGGATGCTGCCCAGCGTAGTGATGAATGTCATCTCTGTGATGAGCGCCGGGTTTCTGCCGTATTTCAGGCAGAACATGGTGCCGAAGCTGGCTACAGGCATCGCAATCACCACGGTGTTGATATTATTCACCACGTCGCTCACGCCGCATACCTTGAAGAAGAAGTAGAGGCTCAACGGAACCACTACCAGGCGGAGTAGCGAGGCAACGTAAACCTTCGGGCTGCCGATAATCTCCTTGAGGGGCAGCTTCGCCATGCTGCTTCCGATAATCATCAGGGCGGCAGGAACCGTTACGTTGCCCACCATCGTTACTGGACGGGCGATGACATCAGGCGTATGAACCCCCAGTGCCACCAGCAGGGCTGCCACGGCAGCCGCAATCAGAGCCGGACTCAGCAATACCTTCGGGTTAAACCGCTTCACGCTGTATTCGCCCTTGATGAGCATCACGCCAGCCGTGAAGATGAAAAACGTGTTCGGCATGTTGAGCAGGGCGGCGTAGAAGATTGCCTTGGGTCCGAAGATGCTCGAAACGATAGGATATCCGATGAATCCCACGTTGGCAAACATCAGGGCGAAACCGATCATTCCCTGGTCGTCATGGTTCTTGCTGATGAGCCGAGGCACCCCGAATCCGAACACCAGTAATAAGATGTACGTGAGAAAGCCTACACCCAGGAGCGGGAGAATGAGCGTGCGGTCGGGCAGTTCATCTCCCATCACAGACGAGAGCACCAGCAGCGGGCAGGTGATATCTACCACGATGCTGGACAGCTTCTTGTCAAACTTGTCGCCCATATAGCCAAGCTTGCAGGCGACGTAACCTAAAACTACGATGATGAACAGAACCACCATCACTTCCAAATTCTCCATTATCCCGAAAATCTAATCTCTTGTATTTTGAATGTAAGACTCCACACGCCCTGAACCAACGGTCACCGGCCGAAGGGAAAGGTAAAGGGCAGAAGCTCCTAGCCCAGGGCAACACCCTGGGTATTTTTGGACGCAAGCCTGTCGCCCTGTAAGGGCAAAAGCTTTAATACCTAGTTCATTAATCTATGAATCTTCTGGTGATATCGCCATAGTTCTCGATGCGGCGGTCGCGCAGGAATGGCCACCAGCGGCGTACATCCTCGCTGTGCTTCAGGTCGATATCCACTACCAGGCTCTCTTCCTCATCATCGCTCGCACGATAGTGAAGCTCGCCTTGAGGACCTGCCACAAAACTGCTGCCCCAGAACTGGATTCCGTCGGTCTGACCGCTTGGGTCAGCTTCGAATCCCACTCGGTTTACAGCCACTACCGGCAAACCGTTTGCCACGGCATGACCTCTCATCACGGTGGTCCACGCCTCACGCTGGCGCTGCTGTTCCTCCTCTGTATCGTAGGTGGCATAGCCGATGGCAGTAGGGTAGAGCAGGATGTCTGCGCCCTGCAGCGCCATCAGGCGGGCAGCTTCCGGATACCACTGGTCCCAGCACACCAATACGCCGAGCTTGCCTACGGAAGTCTGTATCGGCTTGAATCCGAGGTCGCCAGGGGTGAAGTAGAACTTCTCGTAATAGGCAGGGTCATCCGGAATGTGCATCTTGCGATACTTTCCGGCTATGCTTCCGTCCTTCTCTATCACCACTGCCGTATTGTGGTACAGCCCCGGAGCACGGCGCTCGAAGAGCGAAGTAACGATCACCACGCCCAGATCCTTGGCTAGCTTGCCGTAGAATTCGGTAGATGGACCGGGAATCGGTTCGGCAAGGTCGAAATTCTCTACATCTTCTACCTGGCAGAAGTAGAGCGTGTTGTGAAGTTCCTGCAATACAATGAGTTCTGCGCCACGCTTCGCCAGGTCGATGATGCCCTCAGCGAGTCGGGTCTTGTTATCGGCGATGTCCGCCGTAATGTGAAGTTGTAATAATCCGAGTTTCATTTATGTCTGTGTTTTTTTCTAATGCTTTATTTGATAGCCCCCTCCGGCAGCTGCATGGTGAGGCAGTGGATGCTTCCGTGCTGGCGGATGATGGTGAGCGAATCTACTCCTATCACGTCTCTGTCTGGGAAGGCAAGCTGAATCTGTCGCTTCGCCTCCTCGTCCTTCTCAGGCTGGTTGTAAGTAGGATAAATCACGGCACCGTTCAGAATCAGGAAGTTGGCATAGGTGGCAGGCAGTCTGTCGCCCTTGCTGTTCCTGTCTGTAGTCAGTCTGTCGCCCTCGTCATAGATGGCATCCGGCATCGGAAGCTTCAGCAGTCGGTAAGGGTATCCCTCGTAGGTGAAGAGCTTCTGCAGCTGCTTCTCCAGCGCCTGGAAATCCTCATACTGCTCATCTTCCGCATCATCACACCCTACATATAATAAGGTGTCGTGCGGAGCCACTCTCACGATGGTGTCGATATGTCCGTCGGTATCATCACCCACCAGATTACCGTGGTCGAGCCATACCACATTTCTTACATGGAAGAAATTCCTGAGCAGGCTGTCGATGTTCTCGCGTGTTAAAGGCTGGTTGCGGTGAGGCGCCAGCAGGCACTGCGATGTGGTGAAGAGCGTACCCTTGCCGTCGCTCTCTATGCTTCCGCCTTCGAGCACGAAGCCCTGGTGGTTCTCCAGCGCCGCATTGAAGGCTCCCTGATAGTAGAGCTGCAGATTGATGGCATTGTCCTTTTTCCAGTCGAATTTCTCGCCCCATCCGTTGAACTTGAAGTCGAGCAGATGGATAGGGATGACGTGCGAATTGTGTCTGCCGCGCGAAACCATGCTGATAGGTCCGTGGTCGCGCGCCCAGGTATCGTTGGTATCCATCTCGTAGAGGTGAACGCGGTTCATCTGTCCCTCCGACAGCTTTTCGGCAAGCATTCTCTGGGTGCTTTCCAGGATAGGTGTCACCACCAGCAGGTCTTCGTAGCGGGTGATGATGTCTGCGAGCTGCAGATACGTGTTGGTTATCTGTCTCAGATACGGCTTCCAGTCCGTTCCGCCGTGTGGCCACGTGAGCATGATGGCGCTCTGTGGTTCCCATTCTGCGGGAAGTGCGAAATCGCAAGGTAATATTGAGTGATGCATAAGCTTTTGTATTTTTAATGTTTTATGCGTGCAAATATACTAAAAAAATCGGCAACTTACATAATTTTTTGAAAATTTTTAGTGAAACGCTTGCTAATTTCGTGAGAAATGCGTAACTTTGCAGCCTAAATTATAAAATAAGACATATTAGGAGCGTGAAAATAAGAGAAGTAGTTGATGCCCTTGAACATTACGCGCCTCTGCCCTTGCAGGAAGGATATGATAATGCCGGCCTGCAAGTTGGATTGACAGAGGCGGTAGAAATGTCAGGGGCATTGTTGTGTCTTGACGTCACTGAGGCGGTGGTAGATGAAGCGGTCCGAAAGGGCTGCAATCTCATCGTAAGCCATCATCCGCTCATCTTCAGAAAGCTTTCCAGGATATCGGATGAGAACTATGTGCAGCGCACCGTTCGCAAGGCGATCAAGAATGATGTTACCATCGTCTCCATGCATACCAACATGGATGCAGCGGCAGGCGGAGTGAACTTCAAGATTGCCGAGAAGCTGGGCCTGAAGAACGTGCAGTTTTTCGGTGGCGAGAAGGAAGTGGATGGCGTGAAAGGCGGCAGCGGCGTAATAGGAGAGATCTCTGACGAGGATATCCTGAAGGCTGCCCAGGCTGGCAAGCTTTCGGATGAGGTGAAGGAGCATTTCGCCGAGGGTATCGCTGCCGATGACCTGGTATTGCTGCTCAGGGAGCGTTTCGGTGTGGAGTGCGTGCAGTGCAACCAGCTCTTGCGTCGCCCTATCCGCAAGGTGGCGCTCTGCGGCGGTTCGGGTTCGTTCCTGCTGGGCGATGCCATTGCGGCAGGAGCCGATGCCTTCATCACGGGCGAGATGAGCTATCACGAGTATTTCGGTCATGAGCAGGAGATTCAGATCTGTGTCATCGGCCACTATCAGAGTGAGCAGTTTACCAGCGAAATCTTCCGCAGCATCATCCTCTCTCATTTCCCAGATGCCAAATGCTGCATCTCGGAGATTAACACCAATCCCATCATCTATTTATAAAATAAAAAATAAGGTTTAAAGATAAAATAAAGAAATTATGGCAAAGAAAGATCCTACAGATTTGACAGTTGAAGAGAAGTTGAAGGCTCTTTACCAGCTTCAGGTAACCTTGTCGGGCATCGACGAGAACCGTGAGTTGCGTGGCGAGCTTCCTCTCGAAGTTCAGGACTTGGAAGATGATATCGCCGGTCTCACCACTCGTATTGAGAACATCCAGCGCGAAATCGAGCAGTTCGACCATGCTGTTTACCAGAAGCAGAACGAGATTGCTGATGCACAGGCTAGCCTGGAGCGCTATCATGCGCAGCTCGATACCGTGAGCAACAACCGCGAGTATGATACCTTGAGCAAGGAGATCGAGTTCCAGGAGTTGGAAATCGAGCTTTGCAACAAGAAGATCCGCGAGGGTATGGCTAAGATGCGCGAGCGCGAGTTCGACCTCCACAAGGCTGAGGAGAAGAAGGCTGACCTGGAGCACGGACTGGTAGAGAAGCGTGCTGAGCTGGAAGACATCCTGGAGGAGACTCACGAGGAGGAGGAGCGCCTGAAGGAGAAGGCTCTTGAGCTTGAGAAGAAGATTGAGCCACGTCTGCTCGCCAGCTTCAAGCGCATCCGCAAGGGTGCCCGCAACGGACTGGGCATCGTATACGTGCAGCGTGATGCCTGTGGTGGTTGCTTCAACAAGATTCCACCTCAGCGCCAGTTGGATATCAAGATGCACAAGAAGATCATCCCTTGTGAGTACTGCGGCCGTATCCTCATCGACCCAGAGTTGGCAGGTGTGAAGATCGAGACTCCGAATACAGATGAGAAGCCAAAGCGCAAGCGCATTTCCCGCCGCAAGAAGGCTGAGGATGCTGAATAAGGATTTGGAAAAAAGATAAGCTTGTAAAAGCGTATAATGTAAAAGAAGCGGCAACCGGAAGATTCGGTTGCCGCTTTTTTTTCATACGGTTATGCGATATCAGATGATGATAATCCGAAAATCAGATGATGGTAATCCAGATGCCTTCTCCCTGATTCTCAGCCGCCTGGATGCGCTTCATCAGTCGGGTGAGCCAGATGCGGGAGTTCACCACCATGCCCTTCACCTTGTTCTCGCCCACCAGGATGCAGCCCTGGGTATCGTCGGGATAGTTGCCGGCATGGATGCGGATACCCTCGAAACCGGGCACACCCTGCACATACGGCAGCCACTCCTTGAATCGGGGCGACTTGGTGATGAGTACACGATACGAGCCCTCGGGGATGGCAGTATGACCCGGAATCTTTCTTGCCACCTTGCCGCTCTGACGGCTGTACTTGGCATTCACTTCCTCGGGCTTCAGCGCTATCCCGTTCAGGTTGCGCCACGTAGGCTCCAGGGTGTCACAGAAGTAGCTGTCCTTAGACAACTTCTTCAAGTCGAAAGTATGTTCGAAACTGCGCTTGTCGCCGGCAGACTTGCCGGAAAGCACCTTGCGCTTCACATCACCATCAGCCAACAGATACAGTCGGCCGATGGTATAAGTATTCTTCTTTGCGATTCTTTCTACAACAATTTCCATATACAATAAAAATTTTTCGTTCATTATTTTCAGGAAAATTTTCCTGATGCGATTCATTCCCCACTCTTGGAATGGGTCTTGAAATAAACTGAGTCACTGAGTTTCTGAGTCACTGAGTCACTTTCTTCTTTCTCGATATACCCGCGATGCAGCCAGTTTCTCAACATTTTGGCAGTACCCTTGGCGTTCATGTCGTTTTTCAGACGCAGATTTTCCACCTGCTGATAGCTGAACTTGTCGGGCAGGAATGCCAGGATGCTCGCAGGTCCCTTCTTGCTTTCCTGATCACCGTCACGCTCCGCCTTCTTGATGGCATCACCGAAGAAACGCATCTTGCAGTAGAGGTCGTAACGCTCGCTCCAGCGGATGAAATCCTCAATCTCCGGCTCCCACTGGTAACCGTTTGCCACATAGAGCACACATGCCTTCAGATAGCCGATTACGTTGGCACGGAAACTCAGATTCTCATAGACTCTGTCCTGCGACAGACGGGAGAACTCCGCATTCTCATCCTTCAGCACCTCAGCAAGCTGAAAAGCCTCCTTGCACTCCACCAGACCCGAAGCCATGCAGAGATTATCGATGTAAGGTTTCAGAGAATTTCTGAATTCATCGTCGTAGGTTCCATAGACGGGAATGTCCTCGCCGATATCTCTTTCGGGGATGGTGCAGAAGTTGATTCGGGAAACCGGACCATCGGTCAGCACTCGCTTGAAATACCTGATGCCTTTATGGATGGTGGTAGAAGCATTCCAGTTGAAACGGATGGTGACACGCTCGGTGACACTTTGGGTTCCGACTCGTGTCTGTCCATATAAGTTACCTGGGTCGAAGGCGAGGCACATAATACGGAACTGCTGATTGCCGATACCCTTGAGTGCATCAAACTGGTCGATTTCGTTCAGTGAAGTATAAAGGAAATGTTCCTTGGCTTCAGCGGTACGCATCACGAAGGCTGGGTTGGTCATATCGGCATCAATCTCCTGGATAATCAGATTCTCAGGACGTTTGCGCTTATCCTTATTGGCACCCTTACGCATCATTTCATCCTTCCATTCCTTCTCACGCTTCAGGTTTTCGGCATCTCTTTTACGGATGTCCTCCATGATGAAATCGATAGGTTTCTGTACACAACTTTTACCCGCACCTGTACCTGCAAGCAGACAGGTCATCAGGGTAGCTTCGTGCTCCACGTTGTCGATATATCTGAATCTGGTTCTCCAGAGATGGGTAGCGAGCGAAGGAAAAATGGCGTGCGCCACAGCAGGCTGATAGATTTCCGGAGTCTTGGATATCAGCAGCTCCACCAGCTTCGGCAGCTTCTTGGGCATCGGTGGAGGAGCAGGATAATCCTCGTCTTCACTTTGAACTTTGAGATTTGAACTTTGAACTGTATGATTAGCATTGCCTGCCATTTGCCCCATAAAGTCCCCCGCCAGGCGTCCCGGGGATTTGCAATCCCCGGCAAGCAAGCTATAACCATTTTGTCCAGCAAGAAAGTCCCCCGCCAGGTGTCCCGGGGATTTGCAATCCCCGGCAAGCAAGCTCTTAGCCGCCTGCTCCGCCAAGGCATTCATGCGAATCACATCCCTCGAAAAAGGCTTGGAGCTGTCCCCATATTTCGCATAGAAATCATGGATTAATTGATGGCAGTCATTCTCCTGATAATAGCTCGGCATTCTCTTCGCCACCACCTTCATCAGTTCCTCCTCGCTCATCACACGAGAAGCGCCAGCGCTCATAATAGCGAGCAGGGAGGAGTGTCTTGACCCGACGGTATCAATATTCATCCCCTTCAGTCCTGCGGAATCCTGGAAGAGGTCGAAGGCTATGAGATTCTTGGCATCAGCATTCTGAGAGCCTCCAGTATGGCTGATATAATCATCATCAGCACGATGGCTATCACCAGGTTGGGCAGGCTGAATAGCAGCGCCAGAAGGAGTCCCCTTACCGTCAATCGTAAGCCCACGCTTGAGAAATGCCTCTCTGCGGGCTTGAATCTCCTCATCCGGCAGCACCCCATACCACTCCTTCGAGCGATAAATCTCGGAGTCCTTATCCGTGATAAAGATGATTCTCTCCGGCGTGATGCAGCTCTTGTCGTAGGGAATCCCAGCCGCCTCACAATACGCCTTCTGCGTCTCCTCTATCGTCATGCCCATCGGCATACGGATATCGATATGCAGCTTCTTTCTAGCCGAATACTCCAGATGCAGCAGTTTCCCCTTCCATATCGTGTTGCTGCAGTTCAGCTCACGAGCCTTCTCCAGGGCAGCATCCACATACTCCACATCATCTACATCAATGGTCGTCTGGAAGAGGAAACTTTCAGGATCCGCATCCTCACTGGAGCGGTGATTATTCCTGAATCTGTAATAATGAATCGCACGGATAGGCAGCTGTCTTTTCAGCCCCTCGCGTGCCTTCTTCACCGCCTTTTCATCACCAGCATCTACGCCGGGGATAGCCTTCTCCCCACGTATCTGCGCAATCACACCCTTCAGCCACGGCTGTGCTATCAGGGTGTCATAGACATACAGGGGCTGGGAAGAATTCAATCTTCCCATATTGCCCTTGCGTGCCGGATTCAGAGCCATTACTTGTACTGTTCCCATGCTATATTCTCCTTGAAATGTTTAGCTTTGCCCTTCATCTCCATCACCTCTTTGTAGAGATATTTCAGAATATCCGACTTGCTCATCTCCTTCGGAAAAGAGAAGGAAGCGAACACACGCTGCGGCGAAGTACGGAGGGTACCATGCGAGGTATGGATAATCTCGGTATAAAGCTTCCCGCCCGACTGGGCGTAAGGCTTGAAGTCGAGCTTGTCGCCGCATTCGCCACCGCTGCAGATCATTCTGCCCGGAATCACCTTAGGCACCTCGCAGATGGTCTCCGCATCGTTCCAGGGAGCCTTGCGGATAGCTACGTTACCACACTCGTCAGTAATGATACTGGCATCTACCTTCTGGGCGTTCAAAAGCGCCTGTACAGCAGCCTCTGCGGCTGCAGAAAAACTTTTCTTGCTCATATATATTGAAGTTTTAGAAAGATATGTTGTTAATTAGAAATACTCTCCATTCATACTCCGGATGCTTGAAAACATACGGCTTCATATTGTTCTTATCCATATTCATATATGTATTATCACGTTGGAGCTGCGACTATCCGCTAAATTCCGTACCAGGAAATGGTACCGGTTTTCCATATACAGAAAAGCCCCGCAACCAGACTTTATCATCTGATTGCGAGGCAAAGGTACGGCGAAATCTGATACTGACCAAGAAAATAACCCTGCGGTTATTTCGAGGGTTATAAAGTTATAACGAGGGTTATTTCTGAGCCGTTTTCAAGCAATTTTTTCGTCGATTCCCAACAGATTTCTGAAGCAAACCACCACATGGGTCATCGCAATATAAGGTTCTTTCTTCACATTTCCCATCGGAGCATATTCCCATTTATCGAATGGTTTCATATAACAATCCGAGTTACTGATCTGTTTCAGATCACCCTGCGTCAGCTTCACTCTGAATGCTCCCGGGTGAATCGTATCTATCCATTTGCAGAAGCCTTTATAGTCATTCTCTCCTATTAAATGCAAATCTACGGCTACTCTGAACACGGCAATCCAGTGGCGCTGAATCTTGAATATGTACTTGCCTGATTCATCTACAGACTCCATCAGCTGGTCGATGGCATAAGCAAACTGCTGCTCAGATATACGCTTGGGGTTCAATTCGCCTTTCTTGGCTTTCATATACTTACCAAACTCATCTATGTCCTGAGCATGTGCCACCACACGTTCTATCTGCTCTTCTAAATCAAGATGATGCTTGCGGCTGCATTCCATCAGTAAATGTTTGCAGAACATCGCCTCTTTGTATTCATGGGTATCATTCATTACATCAACGATCAGGTTAACCATACCCATGGCTCCTTTTTGATAGCCCGGCTGGTTTACAAAGTTCTTGGCTTCCTCATCATCAGGAGCAGGCTGGCTGCTGCTTGATTGTTGGTCTTCTTCATTCATATTATTATGGTTTTTAAGTATATGCAAAAGCCCCGCCTAGCGAGAGCGTTTTACTCTGCTAGGCGGGGCTTGCGTTCTTTATTGTTATGTTGTTACTCTTTCGGGAAAGACTATTTATATTATCATTCTACTATTTTAACTTCAGCTGCTCAGCCGACAGCCCTGTTATTTCCATCACAGTAGCTACATCCATACCTTTTGCCAGCATCTTTTTGGCAATTTCGAAGCTTCGCTGATTCATGCCCTTTTCCATTCCTTCAGCCAGTCCTTCTTCTTTTCCTTCTCTCTTAGCGGTATCAATCGAATTCTTGATATCACGATACGCCATCTTGCTGGCTTCATACTCCCGCTGCTCCTGCGGAGTGAATCTTGCAATCTCGGCTTCTTCGAAGAGGCGGTCGAAGACCTTGTCGCATAACGCCTTAGGGCGCTGGGTAAGCTTGTAGAGATTCTTTAGGGCATAGAGCCACTTGTCGTAGAGCGTTTCCAACTCGTCCAGCGATTTGTTGAACTTGGCGATTTCCACGTAGATAAACTCCAGCTTATCGTAGAAAATCTTGTGCGTAGCTGTATCGCATAGCTGCACATGATGGCGGATTTCCTCCTTATTGAAGGCATCCTCGTTCATGTTGAAGTTGAGCAGAGCAATTGTGTAAACATGGTTGAGCTTGAAGTCCCATTCACTACCCTTAGGAGCCTGCTCACGGATAGGGAAAGTGGAATAGAACAGGGCACGGTCCTTGAAGTAGGTCTGGTATGCATTCTGCATTTCCACGATAAACTTCTCGCCGTTTTCTCCTTCACAATATACGTCGAAGATGGCCTTGCGGTCGGTATAGATATCGCCCACGTTCTCCGGATTCAGATACTTCACGTCCATAACAACTTGTCTGCCATTAAACAAGCTGTTAAGGAAACAGATCAACAAATCCTTGTTAGGAGCTGATCCGAAAATTCGCTTGAAACCGAAATCGGTCAACAAACTGATATATCTTTCTTCTACCTGCTTCATAATCCCTAAGTTATTAATGTTTCTTTTGATGAAGCAAAGATATAACAAAAATCTTAAATCTCCAAATATTTTTAAGCAAAATATCAAAAACAGGATTTCTTCTTTCTTGTTTTAAATGAATACCAGCCACTCTCCGTATTTTCTTCCACCAACACGTTTCAGCAAGCCTTTCTTCTGCAATTTTGCTATAATGAATTTTACTCCATCCTCCGTAATATTACCTAGTGCATTTGCAGCATCTACTCTGGTTGCCTTAGGATTGTCTTTAAAGTACTCCAATACTTTCTTTTGGGTAGTATCCAAATTCTTTTGGGTAGCGATTTCTTTCTTTTGGGTAGTATCGATATCCTCAAATTGCCCCTTTTGGGTAGCAGTTTCTCTCTTTTGGGTAGCAACTTCTCTCTTTTGGGTAGCAGCTTCTCTCTTTTGGATAATTCTCTTAATAATCACCTTAAACTCTTTAGCACTGGCATCATTTTCTAGCTGTATCTCCGGATATTCGGCAAGAATACGCACAATACCAGAACCAATACCTTTATAATATAAGGCATTGGTGGCAAAGGTGGCCATATATGGATTACGTTGATATGTTTTACCATTGCGTATATCCTCTTCTGTTAGTCCACCAGCCAAAGCTCCAGGACTGATAACCTCCACTCTGTTGTCAAAGACGAAAAGGCGGATGGGAGCAGGACGAAGCAAATCACGATGCACCAGTGCATTTTGAATAACTTCTTCCAGAACTTCTTCCGCTATCTCCAGCTTGCCCAACGTATTGAATGAAGCACCCTCTTCCTGTACATTGTGCAGATTAGCTTTAAGAAAAGCCATACTCTTATTATAAAGCTGTGGCATATTGCCCAATATTTCCTTAGAGTCACGGTATTGTGTGCCTGCGAGGTCATTTCCGAAGAATGATACGGCTTTTACCATGCAAGTTGGACAATTGTACTCTGGGTGTTTACCGAAAAACAGATAGCCGGCAAGTGTCGGTACGCCATGATGGTTAAGAATATGTATATTCTTTAACACCTGCTCTGCCTTACCTCCAAATCCGTCTAATGTCGTGGCATAAACCTTCTGAAGGTATTCGTCAATGGCGTAGCGGTCAAGATCATCAAATGTCGTACCGTTCACACCTGCAGCATCTGGCTGATAGCTGCCTGAATCTTGAAACAGGGCAAGAATCTCCGAGTTTTCTGTAATGCGGCGTTTATCGGCTCCTTGTTTCACCCATATTTCCCCATTGAGATTCTTGTAAGGTTTGTTTTTGCCTTCCTCGACAGAACATATCAGGAAATGCTTTTCTTCCACGCGCACAACCTCCGTTTCAATGTAGATGGTTGGTCGCACTTGTTCATTGGCCGCATTGCCAAGTTCACGACTGATTACCTGAATCTCGTCGTATGACAGACCTACAAGCTTGCCACATTTGTCTTCCACACCAAAGAGGATTACTCCACCTTTGGTATTGGCAAAGGCTATCATTTCCTTTGCTATTTCCTTCTGCGAAGTAAACGATTCCTTAAATTGTACTTTCGTGGTCTCGCCACAAAGACACAGGTCTTTAAAAGTATCTTCTGTCATAATGCAATTCTTTAATGCTTGTTCCACTTAGAAATGCCTGCTGGATATTTGTGAAATTGTCCTGCAGGTTATGTATCAGTACGTTTATCTCTGCCTGCACATATCTTCCTGATGGATGCAAAGATACAAAAAATATTCAATATATCATTCGTATTTAATGAAACATTCTAAAATCAGCAAGCAGTTTAATGGATTTTTTGTAATACCTCTTCTATTTATCGAAAAAATAACAATCCAATCTTATTATCAGAGAACAAGCGAACTCTTCTTTTGCGTCATCAGCCCCTCGTAATATCTATCAAGCTTATCATAACTTACAAATTTCACCCTATCCGAGATAGGCTTGAAATAATCATGGCTCAACTTGGCTATAAATTCATCATGGCGCCTGGCATCTGCCACGATAAACATCTGGGCATTAAAACTCTGAAGGTCAGAAAACTTACAGAGAGAATTCTGAATATCCCGTAGAATGCTCCACCTCAAAGAAGCTGTTGGGCATCATCACATCGCTGCCCAAAGAATTAGGCTGAAACCACATAACGTCTATCGTGCTGCTTCTATCCACAAATTCCTGATAGGAGAAAGGCGGAACTTCCGTCAATGTAGAGATTTCGCCCAGCTTCACATTGATACATCTCCTGTTCTTATCCTGTGCAGGAACATAGGTTTCAAGTTTCTTCATTTTACCGATATACAGCAGAAGTCCCTGATAATAGGAATGATTGAATTCCTGTACCTGCTCAGAATCCGAATTCGTCACATCTTGTGCCACGATACCTCTATCCGCCAAGAGACTTCTATATTCCTCCAAAGCCCACAGTCCTGGACGAATGCGAAAGATTTCCTTGCGGTCTTGTACAATACGACGTATGGATGCAAATGGAGTCTTGGTATTCCATGTGCAATCCTCTATCTTGAACACCTCCTGATTCAGTTGGCCGAATGTAGCACATCCACCCAACCTCTTCAAGGTCTCTATTACAGCTTCGTATTGTTTCATATCTCGCTAAATTTTATTTCTTTCAATACAAAAAATTAAAATCACCTTGCAAATTTACATCAATATTCAGAAAGAATAAAATAATATATGAAAAACTTTCGATTCTTATTCATTTTAATCTATCTACCATTTCATCCAACCTAATTGATCTTTTTTGATCACGAAAGTTAAAGAATGATCTAATCGTTTATTTATCAGATATTTGCATTACCTTTGCACCCGAAATGATAAACAAAAAGGCGATATATCATAGGACTGATGATTTCACTCTCCTCCAAGGAGACTGTATCAGGCTGATGGGCGAATTTGATTTCAAGTTCGACATGATCTTCGCCGATCCTCCTTACTTCCTATCCAATGGAGGTATCAGCGTGCAGAGCGGAAAGGTGGTGTGCGTGGACAAGGGAGAATGGGATAAGGGCGGTTCGCCGGAACATATCGACCAATTCAACGAGGAGTGGATTTCGGCTTGCCGGGAACATCTGAAGGAGGATGGCACCATCTGGGTATCGGGAACCTATCACAATATCTTCTCCGTGGCAAACAAGCTGACGCAACTGGGATTCAAAATTCTGAATGTCATTACGTGGGCTAAGACAAATCCGCCGCCCAATATCTCGTGCCGATACTTTACTTACTCCACCGAGTTTGTTATCTGGGCAAGGAAGGAGAAGAAGGTGCCGCATTATTACAACTACCAGCTGATGAAAAAACTGAATGATGACAAGCAGATGACGGATGTATGGCGCCTGCCTGCCATCGCAAGATGGGAGAAATCGCAAGGCAAGCATCCTACCCAGAAGCCGCTCGCCCTCCTTGCTCGCATCATCCTGGCTTCTACCAAACCGGGAGCCTGGATTCTCGACCCATTCGCCGGCAGTAGTACCACCGGCATCGCTGCCAATCTGCTGGGCCGCCGCTTCCTGGGCATCGACCAGGAAAAGCAGTATCTGGAACTGAGCAGGGCAAGAAGAGAGGAGCTGGACTCGCAGACGATTCTCCTCGATTACCGGCACCGCATCAAGGATATCGAGGTGATGGAGAAAATGGAGCTGCAGGAAGGTATGCTTCCCGGCTTCATTCTCGGGGAAGAAATGCCGGGCTACGACTTGCCATTCTGAGGGAGCGCATCTTTTTCTTTGACATCAGAAGGATTCTCCTCGAAAGTGAAGATTAGAATGATGAATGGGCTTATCCCCCAAAAAAGTGACTCAGTGACTCAGTGACTCAGTGACTCAGTTTATTTCCGACCCCCTATTGGGGTTGTTTTCTGCTTACAGATTGTAAGTATATAGATTATATATTATATATAAATAT
>ERZ773209.656-NODE-656-length-24178-cov-5.146375_pt1 | contig 24178 bp, 17 predicted proteins | sample MGYA00511109_ERZ773209 | MGnify/ENA primary metagenome ERZ773209 (study PRJEB29015, sample SAMEA2737786) | human gut metagenome | biome: human gut; feature: human-associated habitat; material: faeces | place: China | collected 2012 ...
CCCTCATCCGCCATCGGGCGGGGCCTCGGGCACCTTCCCCCAAGGGGGAAGGCTTTCCACCATACAAAAGAAGGACACACCATGATCTACTGTCTAACCGGAAAAATCATCAAAAAAACGCTGGATTCCGTTGTGATCAGCTGCGGCGGGGGCGGCTATTTCGTGCAGATCCCCGCCACCACCGGCGAGGCTTTGCCCCCCGCCGGCAAAGAGGGCACCGTCTACACCATCATGAATGTGACCGAGAACGATGTCTCCCTCTACGGCTTTGCAACGGAGGAGCAGCGCGACTGCTTCAAGATGCTGACCGCCGTCACCGGTGTCGGCCCCAAGGCCGGGCTGGCGATCCTGTCGATCATGACGCCCGAAAAGATTGCCCTTGCTGCGTCCAGCGGGGATCACAAGGCCTTTACCAAGGCGGCCGGCGTTGGGCCCAAGCTGGCCCAGCGCATCACGCTGGAGCTGAAGGACAAGGTCGGCAAGGGTCTGGCTGCCGGTACCGGCTTTGCGGGCGGCAGCGCTGCCCCCGCGCCCACCTCCGCACCGGCGCAGGCCGTGGCCGCACTGGTCAGCCTTGGGTACGCCGCCTCCGATGCAGCCGCTGCCGTGGCCCGGGTGGACGAGACCCTTTCGGTGCAGGAGATCATCACGATTGCGCTGCGCAGCCTGTCGCGCATTTAAAGGGAAGGGGAGTGCTAGAGCTTGAATCAGGAATACACCGTTGACCCCAGCCGTCTGGTCAGCCCCGACGCCTGCTCCGCCGATGCGGAGGAGGTCAGCCTGCGCCCGAAAACGCTGGATGACTATGTAGGTCAGGAGAAGGCCAAGGGCAACCTGCGGGTCTACCTGCGGGCGGCGCAGCAGCGCGGCGAGCCGATGGATCACATCCTGCTCTACGGCCCGCCGGGTCTGGGCAAAACCACACTGGCCGGTATTGTGGCGCAGGAGATGGGTGTGCAGATCCGCATCACCTCCGGCCCCGCCATCGAGAAGCCCGGCGACTTGGCCGCCCTGCTCACGAATCTGCAGGAGGGCGATGTCCTTTTTATTGACGAGATTCACCGCTTGTCCCGTCAGGTGGAGGAGGTCCTTTACCCCGCGCTGGAGGATTTTGCCCTCGACATCATGATCGGCAAGGGTCCCAGCGCCCAAAGCATCCGCATCAATCTGCCCCGGTTCACGCTGGTGGGTGCCACCACCCGCGCCGGGCAGCTGACCGGCCCCCTGCGCGACCGCTTCGGCATCCTGCTCAAGCTGGAGCTGTACAGCCCGCGGGAGCTGGGGCATATCATCAGCCGCAGCGCCGGGATTTTAGGTGTGCCGATCACTGAGGAGGGCGCGCTTGAGCTGGCGCGCTGCGCCCGCGGCACGCCGCGTATCGCCAACCGCCTGCTCAAGCGGGTGCGCGACTTTGCCACCGTGCAGGGCGACGGCACCATTGACGAGGAGACCGCCATCGCCGCCCGCCGGTGGATGGACATTGACGAGCTGGGTCTGGATGAGCTGGACCGCAGTGTGCTGCGCGCCATCATCGAGATGTACGGCGGCGGCCCCGTAGGTCTGGACACCCTGGCCGCCGCCCTGGGCGAGGAGAGCGTCACGCTGGAGGACATCTGCGAGCCCTACCTGATGCAGATGGGCATGCTGACACGCACCCCGCGCGGCCGCTGTGTGACACGCCTTGCCTATGAGCATCTGCACATGGCCGTGCCCCGCCGCTTTGACGACACCGACAACGGCCAGCAGAGTATGTTTTGACCGATGAAAAAGACAAAAAGGAGACTTGAATATGCGCCCTGCTGATTCCTGGCGGGATTATGAGCTGCTGGACGCCACCAACCATAATCGGTTGGAGCGCTGGGGCAGCACCCTGCTGATCCGACCTGACCCGCAGGTCATCTGGAAAAATGCCGAAACCAGCCCGCTGTGGGCAAACGCTGATGCCGTCTACTACCGCTCCGCCAAGGGCGGCGGGCAGTGGGATTACCACAAAAGGCTGCCCCAGAAGTGGCAGATCCACTGGAACGACCTGACCCTGATCGTCAGCCCCACCGGCTTCAAGCACACCGGCGTCTTTCCGGAGCAGGCCGTCAACTGGGCGTGGTATCAGGAAAAGATCCGCGCGGCCGGCCGGCCGATCCGCGTGCTGAACCTCTTTGGCTACACGGGCGGCGCCACGCTGGCGTGCCTTGCGGCCGGTGCCTCGGTCACCCATGTGGACGCGAGCAAGGGCATGGTGGCCTGGGCGCGGGAGAACGCCGCCGCAAGCGGCCTTGCCGAGCGCCCCTGCCGCTGGATCGTGGACGACTGCGTGAAGTTTGTCCAGCGCGAGATCCGCCGCGGCAGCAAATACGATGCCGTCATCATGGACCCGCCGAGCTACGGCCGCGGCCCCGGCGGTGAGATCTGGAAGCTGGAGGACAATGTCTACGACCTCATCACGCTGACGGAGCAGGTCCTGAGTGACGATCCGCTTTTCTTTGCCATCAACTCCTACACCGAGGGTTTAAGCCCGGCGGTCATGGAATATATCGTTAAAACGACGCTCTGCCCCGTCACGGGCGGCCACACCCACTGCGATGAGATCGGTCTGCCGGTCTCCGCCACCGGCGGTGTTGTGCCCTGCGGCGCAACCGCCATCTGGGAGAGATAAACCATGCCGAGAGAAGAACCTATGATCAATGTTCAGGACATCCATTTCCGCTATGACCCCGAGCAGCCCAGCTATGCAGTGGACGGCGTGAGCCTTGCCATCCACCGCGGCGAGTTCGTGGCTGTGCTGGGTGCCAACGGCTGCGGCAAATCCACGCTGGCCAAGCACTTCAACGCGATCCTCCTGCCCGAGGCGGGCACGGTGCTGGTCGAAGGGATGGACACCCGCAACGAGGATCATCTCTACGATGTGCGCCAGAAGGTGGGCATGGTATTCCAGAACCCCGACAACCAGATCGTTGCCACCATCGTGGAGGAGGATGTCGCCTTTGCGCCGGAGAACCTCGGCGTTCCGCCCGAGGAGATCCGCACCCGCATTGACGAGGCCATGAAGCTGGCCGGCATCTATGAAAAGCGTGATGCTGCCCCCTACAAGCTTTCCGGCGGGCAAAAGCAGCGCGTTGCCATTGCGGGCGTTATCGCCATGCGGCCGGACTGCCTTGTTCTGGACGAATCGACCGCCATGCTTGACCCGCACGGCCGCAGTCAGGTCATGAAAACGATCCGCCAGCTGCGGGAGGCCGGTATCACGATCGTCTCGATCACCCATTATATGGAGGAGGCCGCCCAGGCCGACCGCGTGCTGGTCATGAGCAGGGGCCGCATCGTGATGGAGGGCACCCCTGAGCAGGTGTTCAGCCAGACGGAGCGGCTGCACAGCTACCATCTGGATGTGCCGCAGGCCGCCGAGCTGCGCGACGAGCTGGTCAAGCTCGGCATCCCCATGCCGGAGAATGTGATCACGCCCGAGGCATGCGCAGAGGAGCTGTTTAAGCTTCTGAAATAAAGGAAGCCTTCCCCCTTGGGGGAAGGTGGCCGAGGCCCCGCCCGAGGCCGGATGAGGGGCGAGCTTGCCGAGGCATCCCGTTTACTGGCAATCGCCGCGAAGTCCCCCCTCATCAGTCCGCTTCGCGGACAGCTTCCCCCGACGGGGGAAGCCTTTCGTTCAAAAACATCCCACATATGCCGGAACGGCACCATACCCGGGCTGTATCCGGCGGGAAAGGAACCACTATGTCCGAGATCATTCGTGTAGAAAATTTGAGCTACATTTACAATCAGGGTATGCCGGACGAGACCAAAGCGCTGGACGATGTTTCGTTCACCGTGGAGGAGGGCGACTTCGTGGGCATCATCGGCTCCACAGGCAGCGGCAAATCGACCCTGATCAGCCACTTCAACGGCCTGAACCGCCCGACCTCCGGCCGCGTGCTGGTGGACGGCCGCGACCTGTGGGAGCAGGGCGCCGACCTGCGCAGCTTCCGCTTCCTTGTCGGCCTTGTCATGCAGTACCCCGAGTACCAGCTCTTTGAGGAGACCTGCGCCCGTGACATTGCCTACGGCCCGCGCAACATGGGTCTGGATGAGGAGGAGGTGCAGCGCCGTGTCCGCGAGGCTGCCGCCTTTGTCGGCCTTTCGGACGAGCTTTTGCAGAAAAGCCCCTTTGAGCTGTCCGGCGGGCAGAAGCGCCGTGTTGCCATCGCAGGTGTCATGGCGATGCACCCGCGTGTGCTGGTGCTGGACGAGCCGGCCGCCGGCCTCGACCCCGAGGGCCGCGACACCATCCTGAGCCAGATCAAGGCCTACCACGAAAAGACCGGCATCACGGTCCTGCTGGTCAGCCACTCGATGGAGGATATTGCCAAGTACGCCAACCGCGTGCTGGTCATGCACCGCGCCAAAATCGCCATGTACGACACGGTGGAAAAGGTCTTTGCCCACGCACAGCAGCTGCTTGAACTGGGGCTGTCGGTGCCGCAGGTCACCCAGATTTTTTTAAAGCTGCGCCAGATGGGGCTGGACATCCCGGCGGATGTCTACACGATCCCCTACGCCGTCAAGACGATCCGCAGGGCGCTGGCCGCCAAGCAGGCAGGGGAGGTACAGTAAATGCTCAAGGATATTACGATCGGTCAGCATTTTCCGGGTCATTCGGTGCTGCACCGCTGTGACCCCCGGTTAAAGCTGGTTGCCACCATCGCCTACATCATTGTGCTGTTTATCGCACCGAACCCGCTGGGGCTGGCGCTCTCGATCGGCCTTTTGGCGCTGCTTTACCGCATCGCCCGCATCCCCGGCAGGATGATTTTGAAAAGCCTGAAGCCCATTGTGCCCATAATCCTCTTCACCGCCGTGCTGAACCTTTTCTTCGTCACAGGGCAGGGGGAGCCGCTGGTGCATTTCTGGGTGCTGAACATCTATGCCGAGGGCATCAAGTACGCCGTTTTGCTGGCTGTGCGCGTCTGCGCCCTCATTGCAGGCACCAGCCTTTTGACCTACACAACCAGCCCCATTGTGCTGACCGATGCCATCGAGAGCCTGCTGCGCCCGCTGGCTAAGCTGCACTTTCCGGTGCATGAGCTGGCCATGATGATGACGATCGCCCTGCGGTTTATCCCGACTTTGATTGAGGAAACCGAAAAGATCATGAACGCCCAGAAGGCCCGCGGTGCCATGCTGGACAGCGGTACCTTCACCCAGCGCATCAAGGCGCTGGTGCCGATCCTGATCCCGCTGTTCATCTCGGCGTTCCGCCGTGCTGATGAGCTGGCCATGGCCATGGAGTGCCGCTGCTACCACGGCGGCGAGGGCCGCACGCGGCTGAAGCAGTTGAAGTTCACAAGCGAGGATTTCCGCTGCATGGTGGTTATTATTGTGGCGCTGGTGGTCATCGCCTGCACGCGGTTCTTTGTGCCTGGGTTGGCATAAGGTCTTGCCGCGATCCGTAGGGGCGGATTCCATATCCGCCCGCCCATCGGCTGCCACCCTGCGGGCGCATATGGAATGCGCCCCTACGATTTCAGGTGATTTATGACCTATCTACTTTGGATCTCCTACAAGGGTACAAACTACGCAGGCTTTCAGGTGCAGCCCAATGCACCGACAGTCTGCGCCGTTTTGCAGGATGCCATGCAGGCCGTGCTGGGCCAGCGGCCCGATGTAAAGGGCTGCTCCCGCACCGATGCAGGCGTCCATGCGCGGCGTTTCGCGCTCAGCTTCTGCTATACTGGCAGGGTGCCGATGCAAAAGCTTGTCCCGGCGCTCAACGCCCATCTGCCGCCGGATATACGCGCGGTGGACATCCGCCCCGTGCCGGACAGCTTTCATGCGCGGTACGCCGCCCACGCCAAGACCTATCACTACTACCTGCTGAACGCGCGGGTGGATGATCCCTTTCTGTTTGACACCTGCCACCGGATCTGGCCTGCGCTGGATCTGGCCGCCATGCAGGCGGCTGCCGCAAAATTCGTAGGTACACATGATTTTTCAGCGCTCTGCGCCTCCGGCTCCAGCGCTGCCGCCCATGGGGACACAGTGCGAACCATTACGGATTGTACTGTTGTACAAAGCGGAAATTTATTTACAATTTCCGTCACGGCTGACGGTTACCTGTACAATATGGTGCGTATTCTGGCCGGTACGCTGGTCCAGGCCGGGCTGCACAAGCGCACGCCCGACAGTATCCCCCCACTATTGGAAAGCCGCGACCGCAAACAGGCAGGGCCGACCCTGCCCGCCAAGGGGTTGTTTTTGGAGAGGGTGGACTATCCGGGGTTGGATGCCATTTCGTAGGGGGCGGCATCCCCGACACCCCGCGGGCGCATATGGAATGCGCCCCTACGAATTCTGCATGTAGGGGCGGGGCATGCCTCGCCCGCAATTTTCCCGCAGAATCGCGTCTGCCGTACAGCCGCGGGTCGGGCATGCCCGGCCCCTACAGATACGCACGAAAGGAGGGAGCCTGCCCGATGAACAAGGCAGAAAAAGAACGTCTGGCACGGCGGCAGCGGATGCTGGCGCGGGAGCAGGGGCAGGCCCCCGAGGCAGGCATCCGCGGCACCAGCGGGGACATCAGTCTGCGCACCCCAAAACCGGTGCGCCGCGCCGCCCCGCCGCCAAAGACCGCCGACCCCGCAGCAGGGGAGAGCGGCGCGCGGCTCAAATCCCTGACGCCGCTCTACAAGCAGCGGCAGCACCGGCGGCGGGTATTCTTCGGTGTGCTCATTGCCGTGCTGGCCGTTGCCATCACCGTGCTGACAGGCGCCTTGTCGGCCTCCCTCGCCATGCTGGGGGATACGGTGGACAGTGCGCTGCTCTATATCAACCGCACAGACGGCAACTGGCCCGCCACCACAGGCATCAGCGAACCGCTGCAGATTGAACCGCTTGCGGGCGGCTTTGTCGAGCTGGGGGCCGAGGATGTGCTTGTCTATTCGGCCTACGGTGCCAAGATCCTCAGTCTGCAGCCCTCCTACGCGCGGCCGGTGCTGGCCGTGGGCGGCACCCATTTTGCCGTGTACAACCGCGCCGGAACCGAGCTGACGATCTGCAGCCGGACCCGGACACTCTATTCCCAGAGCTTTGACGCGGGCATCCTGCTTTGTGCCATGTCCAACAACAATTCGCTTGCCGTTGTCACGGAGTCGGGCCGCTACACCGCGCAGGTGCAGGTGTTTGACCCCTCGCTGCATTTGCTGTACAGCTGGGAGATGACCCAGTCCGCCGGTACGCCGATCGCACTGGATTTCTCCCCTGACAGCCGCCGGTTCGCCGCCGGTATGCTCAGCGCCCGGGAGGGGCAGCTGAGCTGCTCGGTCTATTTTATGAGTATGGACGCCAACGCCGAAGGCCCTGTCTACACCGCCGATCAGGGCAGTATGCTCCTGCGGCTTGACTGGCAGAGTGAGCGGCGGGTCATGGCGGTGTTCGACACCTACCTTGCTGTGCTGGACCCCACGACCGGCACCGAGACCGCCCGCTATGACTACGGCGGGGCTGCGCTGCAGAGCGTGGCACCCGGCCGCCGCCAGACCGCCCTGCTGCTGACGGTGCGCGGCGGCAACAACCTTGTCACTCTGTCGGAGACCCTGACCCCCATGGCCGAGATACCGGCCCGGCAGGCCTTTGGTGTGTCGGCCACGGATACCGACATCTACCTGCTCTGCCCCGATGCCGTGGAGTGCTACGGCTATGACGGCGTGCAGAACTGGGTGTACAGTGACCTTGCCTCCCGCCCGCTGGCGGTTGTGAACGCCGCAAAGCCGCTGCTGTTCACGGGCAGCCGGGCGGAGGTGCTGGAGGGCGGCTCGTAGCATGGGCCGCGCGGCGTCTGCCGTATTCCCGGGCAGCCGGAAATTACCTTTGATTTTTTGAGAAAGAAGTACCTGTCTATGTCCTTTTCACCTGCGCTTATCTATGATTTTCTTTTTCTTGCCATCTTCTCGTTTGCCGCCGTCAAAAGCTGGCAGAAGGGTTTCCTCGCCGGTCTGACCGAGCTGGTCGGCGCGGTGCTGGGCGTCGGCGTTGCCGTCTGGGGCAGTCGCACACTCGCCCCCGAGGTCTACACCCGCTTCTTCAGCGATTCCGTGACTGCCCGTGTCAATGAGGCCGTAGCCCAGTCCGGCGGAGACATCGCCGCCGCCCTGCAGCAGCTGGATTTCCTGCCCGAATCGCTGCGCACCGCTGCCGCCAACGCGCTGCAGACCGCCGGAGATCAGCTGCCCGAAAAGCTCACCGCCCTGCTGGAGCCGCTGTTCCTGCCGCTTGTGCAGGTCGTGCTTTTTGTGCTGCTCTGCCTGATCGTGCGCTGGGTGTTCGCCCTGCTGGTCCGGCTGCTGCGCGGCGTCAATGCGCTGCCGCTGCTGGGCGGGGCCAACCGCCTGCTTGGGCTTTGTCTAGGCCTTGTCACCGGCGCGCTGGACTGCTGGCTTGTGGCGCTGGCCCTCTGGTTTGCGGCCGGCATCACCGCAGGCAAGTTCGACTGGCTGACCCCCGCCGCGCTGCAGCAGAGCATCGGCTACAGCTTCTTCGGCGCGTTCAACCCGTTTTTAGTCCATTATTAAACATTTTTTGAACAAGCCCCGCCAAAACTTGCAATTTGGCAGGGTTTGTTTAATAATAGTAATAAGGTGGTGCGGGGCGTCGAGGACGCCGCCCCCTACAATTTTCAGCAATCCAGCGTGCCCATGCGGCACTTTTTATAGAGGTGAAGTATATGCTTTGTGTTAAATGCCAAAAACGCCCCGCCGTTGTCTTTGTGCAGCGGCTTGAAAACGGCAAGCCTGTTCAGGAGGGCTACTGCCTGACCTGCGCCCGCGCCATGCACATCCAGCCTGTGGACGACCTGATGAAGCAGTTCGGCATGTCGGATCAGGATCTGGAAAATATGGAGGAGCGGATGGGCAGCTTCCTGCAGGAGGCTGCCGACTCCGGTATGCTTGCCCCCATGATGGGCGGTGAGGAGGCCGAGACCGGCGATGACGCCGCCGCGCAGGACGATTTTGTGCCGGGCGGCAGCCCTGTGTTCCCGTTCGGCTTCGGTGCGCGCCAGAACAAGGACGATGCCAAGCCCAAAAACGGAAAGAAGGAAAAGGCTCCCCGCCGCAAATTCCTCGATACCTACTGCGAGAACCTGACCCAGAAGGCCCGGGACGGCAAGACCGACCGCATCATCGGCCGCGACCGCGAGATCTACCGCACGATTCAAATTCTTTGCCGCCGTCAGAAGAACAACCCCTGTCTGATCGGCGAGGCCGGCGTTGGCAAGACCGCCATCGCCGAGGGCATCGCCCAGCGCATCGCCGAGGGCAAGGTCCCCGCGCGGCTGCAGGACAAGGAGATCTACCTGCTGGACATGACCTCCCTTGTGGCAGGCACCCAGTTCCGCGGCCAGTTTGAGCAGCGCGTCAAGGGCCTTATCAGCGAGGTCAAGGCCGCCGGCAACATCATTCTGTTTATTGACGAGATCCACTCCATCGTGGGTGCCGGCGATTCGGACGGCTCGATGAATGCTGCCAACATCATGAAGCCCGCGCTCTCCCGCGGGCAGATGCAGGTCATCGGCGCGACCACCTTTGCCGAGTACCGCAAATATATCGAGAAGGATTCCGCGCTCGAGCGCCGTTTCCAGCCCGTCAAGGTCGAGGAGCCGTCCCTGCTGGATACGATTGAGGTCATCAAGGGCATCCGCATCTATTACGAGAAGCACCACTGCGTCCGTGTGCCGGACGCCATCGTCACCAGCATCGTCAAGCTGTCGGAGCGCTATATCACCGACCGTTTCCTGCCCGACAAGGCCATCGACCTGCTGGACGAGGCCTGTGCCTGCTGCAACCTGCGCCACCCCGAGATCACCGAGCTGCTGGAGACACAGCGCAAGGTCACGGAGCTGGAGGCACGCGAGCATGAGCTGGAGAATCCCGAGCCGCAGAACGGTCAGGACGCCGCCATCGACTATGAGGCGCTTGCCGCTGTCAAAACCGATCTGGCGCAGCAGCGCGAAAAGCTGCCTGCTCTGCAGCTGAAGGCCGCAGAGATCGAGGTCACGATGGACGATGTGGCGCAGGTCATTGAGCTGTGGACCGGCGTGCCTGCCGTCAAGATCAAGGAGACCGAGTACGGCCGCCTGCAGGGGCTGGAGGATGCCCTCAAGGCACACATCATCGGGCAGGACGAGGCCGTCCACGCCGTGGCCGGTGCCATCAAGCGCGCCCGCGCCGACCTGTCCGGCCGCCACCGCCCCGCCAGCTTCATCTTTGTCGGCCCGACCGGTGTCGGCAAGACCGAGCTGGTCAAGCAGCTGGCCAACCAGCTTTTTGACACCGTGGACCCGCTCATCTCGATCGACATGAGCGAATATATGGAAAAATATGCGGTGTCCCGTCTGATCGGCTCACCCCCGGGCTATGTCGGCTACGATGAGGCCGGGCAGCTGACCGAGAAGGTACGCCGCCACCCCTACAGCGTCGTGCTGTTTGACGAGATCGAAAAGGCGCACCCCGATGTCATGAACATCCTGCTGCAGATTTTGGACGAGGGCAAGATCAACGATGCACAGGGCCGCACGGTGGACTTTTCCAACACGGTCATCTGCATGACCTCCAACGCCGGCTCGACCGACCAGAGCGGCGCGACCGGCTTCGGCAAAAAGGCCGAGGTGGCCAGTGCCGACCGCAGCATGAAGGCGCTGCAGGAGTTCCTGCGGCCCGAGTTTATCGGCCGTGTGGATGAGATCATCACCTTCCGCCCGCTGAGCGAGGAGGATCTTGAGCGGATCGCCGCGCTGATGCTGGATGAGTACAAGCCGGGTCTTGCTGCCCACGGCATCACGCTGCACTACGACCAGCCCGCCTTGGCAGACATTGTGGCCGAAAGCTCCGCCAAGTACGGTGCGCGTGAGCTGCGCCGCACCATCCGCAAAACTATCGAGGACCCGATCTCCGATGCGCTGGTGGACGGCCGCCTGAACGGCAGCGAGGTCACGCTTGCGCTGGTTGACCGCGACGGAAAAGCGGTACTGGATATATAAGGCATTGCCGCACAGCTCCCGCGCATTTCCGGAATGCTGCGGCAGCGCCCGAACGGGGTTATATCATGTATAAAAAGATTGCGGCCCTTGTGCTGGCCGCAGCGCTGCTCTGCAGCTGCACGGCCCGCGTTTCGGTGCAGCGCATCCCTGCGGAGCTGCCCCGCGCCGAGGCGCCCTCTGCCACGCCGACGCCGGAGCCGACGCCCGCCTTTACCGAGGAGCAGCAGCGCTACGGCAGCGCTGCGCTGCTGACCGACCCGACCGTGGTGGTCAATGTATTTCTCAACGATGCCGCCCATGGCTGCACCTGGGACGCCGAGGACCGCGCCGCCGCCGTGCAGCGCACCGCGATGGCCGTGGACTGGATCAACGCGCAGGCTGCCGGCTACGGCGCTGCGCCGCAGCTTATCTGCGACCGCAGCGGGGACGGCAGCGATGCCGCCCTGACCCGCAGCTACCTGCTGCAGTCAGCCATCCGGGGCGGTGAAAACTCTGAGGAAAGCACCGCCTTTCTTGAGGAGATGGACGCCCTGTGCGAGTCGCTGGCTGCAGACAGCCGTCTGGCGGCCTACGGAGCGCGGCAGATCGCGTTTTTGTTCTACCTGCCCATCAGCGGCACCTCTTTCACGATGGCCCACTATGCCGATGACGGAGCGTCCTTTTACTATGAGTACAGCTGCCTGTACAAGACAGACGCCTACACCGATGGCGAGCCCGAGTCCCCGGCCACCTTTGCCCACGAGATCCTGCACCTCTTCGGCGCACCCGATTTTTACGAGGGCAGCAGCGACCCCTATGTCGATGCCGCCCTCACCGCCTATGTCGAGGAAACCTACCCTGATGACATCATGCTCAGCACCTACGAGGCGGACGGCACAAGCCGGTTCGATGCAATCAGCAAGACGATGAGCCCGCTGACCGCCTACTGTCTCGGTCTGGCAGAGAGCTGCCCCGAGCTGGAACAGTTCCCTGCGCTGGGCAAGGTGGAGCCGGGGGTGTTCCGGCATGGGACTGCGGACAGCGAGGAACCGACAACGGATGCATGGCCGGGAGCGGTAGCGGTGTGATAAATCCTTGCCTTCCCCCTTGGGGAAAGGTGGCCCCGCAGGGCCGGATGAGGGGCGCGTGTACCGCAGCAGCCCGTAAACAGGCAATAGCGGCAAGGCTGCCCTCATCAGTCAGCGGTCGGAGCCGCTGACAGCTTCCCCCAAGGGGGAAGCCACTCGTCCAATGAAACTGGGAGGAGCCCCACATGCTGAATGATGTTTTTCCGCTGCGGGTGGAGGCCGTCCCCGCTGCGCGCGCCTCGGAGTGGCGCGCCGACGACTCCTTTCCGCCGCGCCAGACGCAGGCGTGGCAGCTGATCTATGTGTGCAGCGGCACCATTGAGGAACGCTGCGATGACCGCCGCGTGCTGCTGCGGGCGGGCGGCCTTTTGTTCCACCAGCCCGGCGAGGTGTTCGCCATGACCACGGTGGGGGAGGTCCCGCCCGAAACGCTGCGCATTGATTTTTACTGTACCGGCGCGGCGATGGACCGGTTCCGCGGCACGACCCTGCACGCTGAGCCGACCGAGCAGCATGATCTGGACTGGCTGGCCAATACCGCCAATACGGTGTTTGACGCCGCCCCCGTGCGGGGCGAGCCTCCCATCGTAAAGGAGGATCTGCCCTTCGGGGCCATGCAGCAGTTCATCATCCATCTCGAAAACCTGCTGATCCTGCTGGCCCGCCGCTGCCGCCGCACCAAGCGTCCGGTGGCCCGTGTACGGCGGGAGCGCCGCCAGTATGTGCTGGTCGAGGATGCGCGCGCCTACTTTGCCGCCAACCTCACGCGGGAGCTGAAGGTGGACGAGGTGTGCACAGCACTGGGCTGCACCCGCACCCAGCTGCAGCAGGCGTTCCGCGCGCGGCTGCGCCGCACCGCGATGGAGGAATTTTCCGCCATGCGCATCGAATATGCGGCCCAACTGCTGGCGCGCGGTGCCTCCCCCGGCGAGGTTGCCGCCCAGATGGGGTACTGCTCGGGCGCGTATTTCAGCCAGCGCTTCCGCGCCGCCACAGGCCACACGCCGTCCGCCTACCGCCGCATCCAGCAGGGGCTGCCCGCCCGGCGGCAAAACAGGCAACAAAAAGGCAAACCGGAATCAAAAACACCTATTGCAGAAAGCCCGCAGAAAGAGTAAAATACAAAGTAAAGACAGATGAACCGCTCATCTGAAGGCAACAAAATCATAAATTACAAGGAGACGAATGTTATGGCAATTCTGGTAAGCGGTGGCGCCGGTTACATCGGCAGCCACACCTGTGTGGAGCTTTTGGCCGCTGGCTACGACATTGTTGTAGCCGATAACTACTACAACTCCTGCCCCGAGGCTCTGGCCCGCGTCAAGCAGATCGCAGGCAAGGACTTCCGCTTTGTCGAGGCTGACATGACCGACAAATCCGCCGTTGAGAAGATCTTCGCCGAGAACGAGGACATCGACTGCGTGATCCAGTTCGCCGCCTACAAGGCTGTGGGAGAGAGCGTTTCCAAGCCCATCGAGTACTACTCCAACAATCTGGCCTGCACGCTGAACATTCTGGATGTCATGCGCCGCCACAACTGCCACAACATCATCTTCTCCTCCTCTGCCACCGTCTACGGTGACCCCGCCAGCGTGCCCATCCGCGAGGATTTCCCCGTGGGCGGCACCACAAACCCCTACGGCACCACCAAGGTGTTCACCGAGCGCATCCTGACCGACTGCTGCAAGGCTGACCCCGAGTTGAATGTTGCGCTGCTGCGCTACTTTAACCCCATCGGCGCCCATCCGTCCGGCCTGATCGGCGAGGATCCAAACGGCATCCCCAATAACCTTGTGCCCTACATCGCCAAGGTCGCTGTCGGCAAGCTGGAGAAGGTCCACGTCTTTGGCAACGACTACCCGACCCCCGACGGCACCGGCGTGCGCGACTACATCCATGTCGTGGATCTGGCCCGCGGCCATGTGGCGGCTGTCAAGAAGCTGGCGGAGAAGCCCGGTCTCTTCATCTGCAATCTGGGCACCGGCCACGGCTACAGCGTGCTGGATGTCATCCATGCGTTCAGCAAGGCCTGCGGCAAGGAGATCCCCTATGTCATCGACCCGCGCCGCCCCGGCGACATTGCCGAGTGCTGGTGCGACCCCTCCAAGGCCAAGCGCGAGCTGGGCTGGGAGGCGCAGTACGGCATCGAGGAGATGTGCGCCCACAGCTGGAACTGGCAGAGCCACAACCCGGATGGGTATAAGACCGCGAAATAAAACTGCATAAAGTAAGAATGCCCGATGCGGTGACGCATCGGGCATTTGTTTTGTATGCCTTCCCCCTCGGGGGAAGGTGGCCGAGGCCCCGACCGAGGCCGGATGAGGGACGGGTCTGCCACAGCTGCCCGTAAACGGGTTGTAATGGCAAGGTTGCCCCTCATCAGTCAGCGGGCGGAGCCGCTGACAGCTTCCCCCAAGGGGGAAGCCTTTCTTTTTTACACATACATTTCCTGACTTCTCGGCGGCAGCTTGGGGACGGCGGGCAGGGGGGCGGCTGCGGCGCGCCACGCAGCAGGGGAGAGGCCTACCTCCCGCTTGAACACCCGGCACAGATAGTTTGCCCCCGAAAAGCCGGTCAGCCCCGCGATCATCTCCAGATTGTACTCATCGGTCAGCAGCAGCGACTTGACGGCCTCGATGCGGACATTCGTCATATATTTGCCCGGCGGCACACCGATCTCCTGCTTGAACACCCGCACAAGATGGCTTTTGGTCACTCCCAGCTGCTCGCTCAGCTCCTCGACCCCATAAAGCGCCATGTAGTTCTGCCGAATGGCTGCCACCGCCTCGGCCACCAGCGGCGGCAGGGGGCGCGCCGTTTCATCGGCCCTGTCTATGGCGCAGAGCAGTGCATAGGCCATTGCGGGCGTGCGGACACCGTGCAGCTGTGCCAGCAGCTCGGCCGCACCGGGGCAGGCCGCACCGTCCGCCCAGCGCGGCGCACCCAGCTGCAGCAGGTACGCATCTGTGCAGCGGCCTGCCAGCCGCACCCCCAGCAGGTGACAGTCCGTCCGGGGGGTCAGTGTCAGCGGAGGGGCCCCCAGCAGGATATCCCCGCTCTGCCCCGGGCGGTCAAACTCGTCCAGAAGGCAGACCCCGCGCGACAGCACCCCCACCCACAGGCCGGAGCCGGTCAGGGTAAGCGGCTCCGTGCCGTCCAGTTCAGCGACTTCAGCAGCGCTGCAATATATTTCCGGGTCGAATATCAATTTCAGCACCTCTATATCAATAAAATGCTATTTTCAAACCGATTATAACCTGTTATTATAGTGTTGTCAAGAGAAACAGCCCGCTCTACCCGGGCTGAAACCCACTGAATATATTTTGGAGGATGAGCATTATGGCTTCCATCAGCTGCCGTCACGTTAAGAAAGTTTACCCCGGCAATGTTGTTGCTGTTCCCGATTTCAGCCTTGAGATCGCCGACAAGGAATTTATCGTTTTCGTCGGTCCCTCTGGCTGCGGTAAGTCCACCACCCTGCGCATGATCGCCGGTCTGGAGGAGATCTCCGGCGGTGAGATGTACATCGGTGACCGCCTGATCAACGATGTTCCCCCGAAGGACCGCGATATCGCGATGGTCTTCCAGAACTACGCCCTGTACCCGCACATGACCGTCTACAAGAACATGGCTTTCGGTCTGGAGCTGCGCAAGATGCCCAAGGACGAGATCGACAAGCGCGTCCGCGAGGCTGCCAAGATTCTGGAGATCGAGCACCTGCTCGACCGTAAGCCGAAGGCTCTGTCCGGTGGTCAGCGTCAGCGTGTTGCGCTGGGCCGCGCCATGGTTCGTAACCCGGCCGTCTTCCTGCTCGACGAGCCTCTGTCCAACTTGGACGCTAAGCTGCGTACCAGCATGCGCACCGAGATCATCAAGCTGCACAAGAAGCTGGCTACCACCTTCATCTATGTTACCCATGACCAGACCGAGGCCATGACCATGGGCGACCGTATCGTCGTCATGAAGGACGGCATGATCCAGCAGGTCGACACCCCGCAGAACCTGTACGATTATCCCTGCAACATCTTCGTCGCAGGCTTCATCGGCAGCCCCCAGATGAACTTCCTCGATGGCACCCTGCAGAAGAGCGGCGACCAGTACAGTGTCGATCTGGCCGGCACCACCATTCCTCTGCCGAAGGAAAAGACTGCGGACGGCAAGCTGGACGCTTACGTCGGCAAGACCCTGAAGGTCGGCATCCGTCCTGAGGACATCAAGGACGACGAGGAGTTCCTTGAGAAGCACTCCACCAGCCACCTGAACGCCGAGGTCGAAGTCTCCGAGCTGATGGGCGCTGAGATCTATCTGTACCTGACCTATCAGGGCCAGAACCTGATGGCTCGTGTTGCTCCCACCTCCAAGTCCCGCCGTGGTGACAAGATCGTGGTTGCTATGGACACCCATAAGATCCATCTGTTCGATCCCGAGACCGAGAAGACCCTGCTCAACTAATTCACACGCATTATACAGCGGTTCCGTTGCGGCGGAACCGCTTTTTTGCTAAGGCAGCACCGCACAATGGAGGAAATGGCTATGCGCATCGCCAATTATCTGCGGCCGGAGTGTGTCGCACTGCACCAGCGGGCAGACTCGCTGGAGGGCGCGGTCCAGCAGCTGGTCGCCCTGCTTGACGGCACCGAGGATTTAACGGATACCGCTGCATTTGCTGCGGATGTCCGCGCCCGGCTGGCGCTGGGCGGTGTCTGCGTGGGCAACGGCCTTGCCATCCCCCATGCCAAAAGCGCCTCCGTCAAGCGGCTGCAGCTGGCGGCCCTGACGCTGGACCCGCCGCTGGCCTGCGACACACCGGACGGCAAGCCGCTGCAGATGCTGGTGATGATCGCCGCCCCGGCCGAGGCCAATGACCTGCATGTGCAGGTGCTGGCCGAATTGGCCACCCTGTTTCTCGATACGGATTTCTGCACCCACCTGCGCGAGAGTACGACCCCGGAGGCCTTTTGCCGCGCCGTGGCCGAGCGCGAGGCGCAGGATGACCCTGCAGCACCGCCGCCCCAGCCCACCGATGAACCGGGCTACCGCCTGCTGGGTGTGACCGCCTGCCCCACCGGCATTGCCCACACCTATCTGGCCGCCGAGGCCCTGCAGCGGGCCGCCCAGACCCGCGGCTTCTCGATCAAGGTCGAGACGAACGGCGCGGACGGGGTAGGGGATGCGCTGACCGAGGAGGACATCCGTGCCGCCGACTGCATCATCGTAGCGGCGGACCGGGCCGTGTCGATGGCACGGTTCGTGGGCAAACGGCTCGTCTACGCCTCGGCCGGGGACGCCGTGCGGGACGCAGATGCCCTTTTGGAAAAAGCCGTCTCCGGCAAGGCGCCCATCTACCACGGCGGACACGCCTTCCGGACCAGTGATCTGCGGGAGCTGGGCCGCGAAGGCTACGGCCACCTGATGAACGGCGTTTCTCACATGATCCCCGTTGTGGTGGCGGGCGGCGTCATCACAGCGCTGTCGCTGCTGTCACAGCAGCTCGGCCTGCCTGCCAGCTGGACGATGATGATGAAAAATGTCGGCTCTGCGGCCTTTGTCATGATGTACCCCGTGCTGGCTGCCTTCATCGCGTCCAGCATCGGGGACCGCCCCGCCTTTATGCCCGGCCTGCTGGGCGGCTATCTGGCACAGATGGGCACAACCACGCTCACCAACCTCAGCTGGATCTCAAGCGGCTTCTGGGGGGCACTGATCGGCGGCTTTGCCGCCGGTTTGATCGTGCTGCTGCTGAACCGTCTGCTCGACCGGATACCGCAGGAGCTGAGCCACATAAGGACCGGGCTGCTCGTCCCCGCATGCAGTCTTTTGTTCATCGGCTGGCTGATGCTTATGGTCGTCAATCCGCCGCTGGGCCGCTTCAACCGGTGGATGTCGCTCTGCCTGTCCAAGATGCAGGGCGGCAGCCGCCTGCTGCTGGGCGCGCTTCTGGGCGGCATGATGGCCACCGACTACGGCGGACCGATCAATAAAGCCGCCTATGTCAGCGGTACACTGGCACTGGTCGATCTGCAGTATGATCTTATGGCTGCCGTCATGGCGGGCGGCATGGTCCCGCCGCTGGGGCTGGCGCTGGCCTGTATGCTGTTCCCGACAAGATTCACCGCCTCGGAGCGCCGCAGCGTGCCCCAGACTGCGATCATGGGACTTTCCTTCGTGACGGAGGGCGCTCTGCCCTTCTCCCTGCGCGACCCGCTGCGTGTCGGCCCCTCCTGTATTGCCGGCAGTGCGCTGGCAGGCTTTTTGGCCATCTTCCTCGGCTGCAAATGCCCCGCCCCCCATGGCGGATTGTTTCTGCTGCCCGTAATGGGAAATCCGCTCGGCTTTCTGGGTGCGCTGCTCGGCGGCAGCCTGCTGGCGGCACTGCTGCTCGGCCTGCTGAAAAAGCCGCTCAAACAATAATAATGTATTCGACAAAAGCCCTGTTGTGCGTTGCGCATGACGGGGCTTTATGCTATACTTGGATATATATGTGATTTTTTACGAGCGAGGAGGACCCTGCCCTTATGGAACAGGTCAGAACTTTCTGCCGGCGCTACCGCCGCTTGCTTATGGCGGCAGCCTATCTTTTGATTTTTGCCGTGGGTGTGCTGTATCTGCGCGTTACGATCAGCATCCCGCCCGAGGGCGATGACAAGCTGACGCTGAACAAATGGCTGTTTGATCTGCACCGTATGCCCTACGCGCAATTTCTTCTGCAGGATCTGCAGGGCCGTCTGCGGTATTTCACCCTGCAGGAGCCGCGGTTTTTTCCCTTTCACTACCCCAACGCCGTGGCGCTGCTGTTCTATGGCAGTCTGAGCAGCTACCGGCTGTACATCATCGCCTTTACCGGTGCGGCGGCCTTTCTGGTCAGCCGCGTGGTACGGCGGTTCGGCAGCGGTGATGCACTGGCGCTGGCCGGCTTTACGCTGGCGCTGGCGGCAGCCCCCATCTGGAACGAGGGCATGTACAGCTACTACGCCGTGCCGCAGCGGGCGTTGTTCTGGGCCATGGCGGCATGGCTCTGCCTTTTCCCGTGGGAAACGACCCGCCACCGCCGCTGGGCTGTGCTGGGTGCTGCGCTGTCCTTTCTGGCCTGCGGCACCTATGAGATCGGCTATGTCTTTGCCGCGCTCGCACTCATCGTCTGGTGCCTGCGCAGCCGCAGCTTTAAGGCCGGTTTCTGCCATTCCGCGCCCGTGCTGGGCGGCATGGGCGCTGCGCTCGTCTTTCATGTTTTAAGCGGCCGCAACGGCGGCAGCGGCAATCCGGTATCGCTCGATCTGCCCGTTGTTCTGCGGGTGACAGTGCAGCAGATGGCTGCCTCCATCCCGGGGCTGAACTCCCGCCTGCTGCAGGAGGACTGCGGCGTGATTTCAAACGGCGACCGCCTGTGGCCGCTGGTGCTGGGCCTGGCCGCCGGGCTACTGCTCTTCTTTGCCGTTCCGCGGGACAAGCTGCGCGCCAAAACGCTCGGCGCTCTGGCCGGGCTAGGCTTTGCATTCTGGGCACTGCCGGCCCTGCTGCTGGCGCTTTCTTCCCGCTACCAGCAGCCTGAGGCCATCACCTGGCAGTGGGGCTACATTCCGGCGGCGGCCTCCTCCATCGGGTTTGCCCTGCTGGCGGCCGCACTGCTGGCGTTGCTGGCCAACGCCTGTATGCATCTGCCGCAGTTCGTCTCGCTCACAGCCCGTCTGGCACTGACTGCCGCCTTTGCCGCAGCCCTCTGCCTGAACGGCAGCTACCTGCGCGGCGTGGTGCGCACCCACCATGCGGAGAATCTGGCCGCCTACCAGTTTTTTGTCCGCTCGATCGAGGCCGGTCTGGCCGATGGCGTGGCAGAGGATGATCTGATCCTCTGCAATGAGAATGTCTGGGACGGAAACACCGATGCAGAAAGCTTGTTCTTCAGCCGCTTTACCGGCCGCACCCTTCGTGCGCGGTTCATGACTGCCGGGGACGAGCAGCCCGCAGGCAGCACCTACGCCTACCAGACCTACCGGAACTACGGCGGGTACGACCTTGCCTGGTGCGGCCGCCTGCAGAGTGCTGACAGTGACCTGATGGACGGTGTGCAGATCCTTGTGCAGGGTGCGCTGGTGCCCGACAATGCGGTCATCAAATACAAGGTCCGCCTACCCGACGGCACCGAGGAGGCCCGTTCCATCTGCCTGCTCGACTGCACCCGCACCGACCGCGATGCCAACGGCGACTACCTTGCCACCGTGGAGGACACCTCCATCCTGAACGCCAAGCTCATGATCTGGGACGGCTAACTAAAAGAGGATTTACGGATGAAACATTTCTCTGCTTTCTGCAAGCGCAACCGGCTGTTCGCTGCCCTGCTGGCGGTGGAGCTGGCCGTGCTCTGCGTGCTGGCGGCCGGGCTGTTCGGTGCGCCTTACAAGCTGACGATGACCCCCGACCTGTTCGAGAACCCCTTCCCGGACATTGCCTCCAACGAGGGGGATCACTTCCAGGTGTGGAACCAGACGAACTTCCAGACCAGTGACCCGCTGGATTTCCCTTCTGCTGGACAGGCGGTGCGGTCCGGCGCGTATGAGGTGACGGTGCAGTATTTCTCCTGCCAGACGCCCGACGCGCCCACCTTCAATATGCTCAACTCCGCCGGTACGCTGAGCTTTTCCAGCGCCATGGTTCCCTCGGCGGTCAGCGCCGACACCCTGCGGCTGGATGACTGCCACCGCACCCTGACTACCCGGCTGTGGGTCAGCAGTGGCGCACAGCTCAACGATTTGACCGCCACACTGCACTACAACGGCCAGGGCCAGCTCTATCTCTACGCCATCACCCTGACCGAGCAGCCCATCTACCGCGTCACCCGGCTGCTGGGCTTTGCGCTGTTCTTCGCGGTCGTGGACTTCCTGCTCTGGCTGCTGTTTGCCAAAACAGAGGAGGAGGGCGCTGCCAGCCGCCGTGCCCTGCGGCTGCCGCTGGCGCTCATCGCCATCACGGCGTTTGCCTGCCTGCCGCTGTTCAGCAATTATCTCTACTTCGGCCACGATATGGACTACCACCTGCAGCGCATTTCTGCCATGGCGGCGGAGCTGTCCTATGGGCAGTTCCCGGTGCGGTTCACCACCACGACGCTGAACGGCTACGGCTACGCGAACCCGCTGTGCTACTGCGAGCTGTTTTTGCTATTGCCCGCGCTGCTGTACAACCTGTGGCTGCCGCTGCGCACCTGCTACCAAATCTACCTGTTTGCTGTGACGCTGGCCACCTGCGCCATTGCCTATTACAGCTTTGCCAAAATCGCGGCCAGCCGCCGCCTGGGCCTGCTGGGGGCGCTGCTTTACACCCTGTCCTGCTACCGGCTCGTCTGCGTCTACACCCGCGCCGCTGCGGGCGAATTCACGGCCATGGCCTTCTTCCCGCTGGTGCTGGCGGGCCTGTACGGCATCTACACCAGGGACAAGCCCCGCTTTGTCGATTGGCTGCCCATGTCGCTGGGCATGGCGGCCATGGTGCAGAGCCATCTGCTCTCCTGCGAGTTGACGGCGCTGCTGCTCATCCTCTTCTGCCTGCTGCGCCTGCGGGAGACGCTGCACCCCGCGCGCCTGCTGGCCTGGGTCAAGGCCGCACTGCTGGCCGTGGGGTTGAGCGCGTGGTATCTGGTGCCGTTCTTCCTCTCCACTTCGTCGATTCCCTTCATGGTCAATGGCCCTCTAATCGGCAAAATTCAGTTCCAGGGCCTCTACCTGATACAGCTGTTCAACCCCTTCTACAACGGCTTTGCGGGCGCAGATGCGGGTACGAACCCCGACATGATGCTCTCGCTGGGGCTGCCGCTGATTCTGGGGCTGGGGCTGGTCGTGTTCTGCCTGCTGCGCCGCCGCGACGTCCAGGGCCAGGCCGCGTCCATCCTGACAACGGCCGCCGGGTTCTTTGCGCTGACGGTGTTTTTGGCGCTGCACATCTTCCCCTGGGATTACGTGCAGACCACGCTGGGCCGCACGGCGGGCAAGCTGGCCGGGCTGTTCCAGTATCCGTGGCGTTTCCTCTCGCTGGCGACGGTGCTGCTCTGCCTGGCGGTCGTTATGGCCGTCAAGCTGCTGACGGCGCGTGACCGCCGCCTGGGGCTGACCGCCACTGTAGTGCTGGCCGCTGCCGCCCTGTTTATGACCGGGGCCATGCAGGCGCAGATGCTCAACGGCCAACGCGAGGTCAGCTACAATGTGTTCAGCTACGAAAACCCGACGAGCTGCATCGGCGTAGGGGAGTACCTCATCGACGGTACCAGCTCCTACGAGACGATCTGGGCGCAACCCAAGCCCGGCAGCGATGCGCTGCATCTTGTCCGCTATGAAAAGCAGCGCGGCGTTGCCTGCCTGACTGTACAGAACGAGGGAGCCGAGGCCGCCATCTCGCTGCCCATCTTTAACTACGGCAACTACTATGCCGCCGATGAAAACGGTCAGCCCTTTTCCATCACCAGCGGCGAGAATGAACGCATTGTGCTGACGATTCCCGCGGGCTACACCGGCACGATCCGTGTCTGGTATCATGCGCCCGATTACTGGCGCAGCTTTGAGGCGATCTCCGCCGCCAGTCTGCTGGGGCTTATCGGCTATGCCGTGCTTGCCCGCCGCAAGCGCCGCGCAGCCGCCACCGTTTAAACGAGGTTTTACCTATGCCCAATCGCATCAATTATCAGCTGGAGATGGAAAAGGTCCTGCGCACGCTGGATGGCACGCGGCCGCGGCTGCTGCTGCATGCCTGCTGCGCGCCCTGCTCAAGCGCTACGCTTGAGCGGCTGGCCGCCCATTTCGACATCACCGTCCTGTACTACAACCCCAACATCTACCCGCCGCAGGAGTATCACCGCCGCGAGGCCGAACTGGAGCGCTTTGTCGAGCAGGCGGGGTATCACTATCCCGTCATTGAGCTGCCCTACGACCCGCAGGAATTTTACACTGCCGTCAAGGGGCTGGAAAGCGAGCCGGAAAAGGGCGCACGCTGCACCGTTTGTTACCGGCTGCGGCTGGAGCAGGCCGCCCGCTATGCTGCCGCGCACGGCTTTGACTGGTACTGCACAACGCTCTCTATCTCCCCGATGAAGGACCCCGTGCGGCTCAACGACCTCGGCATGGCGCTGGGGCAGCAGTACGGCGTTGCCTATCTGCCGAGCGAATTCCGCAAAAAGGACGGCTACAAGCGAAGCCTGCAGCTGAGCGCCGAATACGGCCTTTACCGTCAGGATTACTGCGGGTGCGTGTTCAGCAAGCGGGAGAGGGAAGCCACTGCAAAGTAGGGGCCGGGCATGCCCGGCCCTGCACCTCCCACTGTTGTGCTGTAAATTTTATGCTGCGGGCCGGACATGTCCGGCCCCTACCGTGTTATGAAAGGAGCCCCCTATGACCTTCTATCAAATTGCTTTTCTCTTTTTCACCTACTCGTTCCTCGGCTGGGTGGGGGAGGTCGTCTTTACGGCGGCCGTCCACCGCAAGTATCAGGACCGCGGCGTGCTGAGCGGCCCGCTCTGCATCCTGTACGGCATCGGCGCGCTGGTCATCACCTTTGCGCTGCGCGACATCCGGGACGGCTGGTTCTTCCTCTTTGCGTTCAGCGCCGTCTACGCCACCGTCATTGAGTGGATCGGCGGCCACATCCTTGAATACACCTCCCACACCCGCTGGTGGGATTACAGCACCCTGCCCTTCAATCTGGACGGTTACATTTGTTTGGGCGCATCCGTCACATGGGGCGTGCTGGGCGTCATCATGCTCAAGTGGGGCAACCCGCTGCTGCTGGCGCTGTACAGCCTTGTGCCGCAGGGCGTATGGGTCGTGGTGCTGTGGGCCTCGCTCATCCTGCTGGGCATTGACCTCATCGGCACGCTGCTGGCCATGGCCGGCCTGCGCTACCGCTGGCCCGCCGCCGCGGCTGTTGAAAACCGTCTGGCAAACCTGACCGTCCGCGGCGGCATGTGGATTCTCGACCACGTCGAGCGCCGTATGGCGAAGGCCCATCCCGCACTGACCTTTGTGCGCCCCAAACGGCAGCAGACCGACACGTTTGCCGCCGGGTGCAGCCCGTATAAAATTATTTTACTGTTCTTCATCGGCGCGTTCCTCGG
>ERZ773209.660-NODE-660-length-24146-cov-3.035241_pt1 | contig 24146 bp, 19 predicted proteins | sample MGYA00511109_ERZ773209 | MGnify/ENA primary metagenome ERZ773209 (study PRJEB29015, sample SAMEA2737786) | human gut metagenome | biome: human gut; feature: human-associated habitat; material: faeces | place: China | collected 2012 ...
ACTGCCCACGGAACTGCGTACCAGCTACCAGTGCAGTCAAATCCAACAGATAAACTTGCTTACCTTTCAGATAAAACGGAACTTGTCCGGCAGCAATCCGCTGGGCAATGCCCTCTGCAATGGCAGTTTTTCCGACACCCGGCTCACCAATCAAGCAAGGATTGTTCTTGGTACGGCGGCACAGAATCTGCACAACCCGTTCAATTTCCTTATCCCGTCCAATGATGGCATCCATCTTGCCTTCCTCTGCCTTCTGGCTGAGGTTCGTGCAGTAGTTGTTCAGGAATTTCAAGTCTTTCTTTTTCTTCCGCTTTTCTTTTTTGCTTGGCTTCGGCGGTTCTGCGGTAAGGTCTTCGCTCGGGAGGGTTTCTTCTCCCTCGTTCTGATTGTCGCCCGAAAACAGTGGCATATTTGGCATATTCTTCATCATGTTCTGAAGAAATGGCGGCAGCGTTCCAGAACCACCCATTTCAAAACTGTCACCATCCATCATATCCATCATCTGGTCAGACAGCTGTTCCAGTTCTTCATCTGTAATGCCCATATGCTTCATATATTCAGAGATTTGCGGAATATTTAATTCCTTTGCACAGACCATGCAAAGTCCTTCATTCTTCTTTTGATTGCCCTGCTGCGAGGTAATAAATACCACTGCCGGACGCTTTTTGCATCTGCTGCATAAAATCATAACTCCATCACCTTTCTGCAAGTTTCTGTCGGTGGATGAAATACCGACCAGTTATTTTTTCAATTCGTAAAGCAACTGGAATAGATACGTTTTTTGAATCGTTGCCTCTGTGAAAAAGGGCGTTGTTCCCTCTGTTGCAGAAACCACAACTTTTGTCAATACGACCATCATCCAGAGCAAAATCCCCGCTTTTGCCAAACCTGCCAATGCCCCAACAACCAAATCTACGGAAAGTCCCATCTGCTGTACGGGTATCAGGAATAAAACTGCCTGAAACAGCAGCATCAAAACCCCAAAGCACAAGCCAAACAAAATGGATCGCAAGACAGAACAGAGAATTGGTTTCCCATAGGTTGACACCAATTGCTGTGCAGCTGTATGGGTATCGCCCGAAATCACAAATTTTGCAGTTTCTTTCTGTACCGCACCATCTCCGGCAATCTCTTTCATCAGCCAGCTGGGCAAAACGCCATTTGTCAATTCTTCTACGGAATCTGCTGCAGCATCTATCTGCTGATTCACCCACCCGGAATCGAATCCATACTGGGCAGCAGTTCCCTCTGGGTCTGCCAACATGCTTTGTACTTGTTCTCTCGAAACCGGAATGCCATTGTCAGAAAGTGCCGTTTGTACCAGTCCGGTAACATCTACCGTATTCAGCTGCCCTTCCACGGCAGAAACCACCGGCTTTTCCAAAAATTCCGTATAACAAAGTTCTGCCAGCGGTTGACTCACCCACAAAGCCACAACTGCACTCAAAATGGTTGCAGCCGTCTGAAGCAGCGAACGGCTAACCCCTTTTCGCATACCATTCCAGACACAAAGGGCGAGAATCGCCAGAACCACCAAATCATAATACCATGCCATACGCCATTCCCTTATTCTTTAAAGTCCACCCGGTCAATTTTATCATACCGCAGTAAGAACAGATAATTGTCTTTCTTCAGGAAAGAATCATAGGTGCTGTCTAACCGCACCGTTGCCACAGCCTTTCCAGAGAAGTTATAGGCGATGACAGTTTCAGCGTTCATCATATAGACCCGATCGCCATAAACCTGCACTGCCTTGGCATCGCCGTTCACAACGATCTCAATTGGTTCGGATGCAGAGCCGGGGAAAATGACCAGTTTGGTTTCTCGCTTTTCTTCATCCCGAATCAAAACCGCTGCATTTCCAGCATCCACTGCATAATTTTCCAGCGTTCCGCCGTAATCATACTGCGATTCCAAATTTCCCTTGTCATCATAATATGCACAGGTCGTATCACCGATGACGCAGGCATGATTGTTTTCTGTCAAAGACAGTGCCAAACTCAAAGTCGTCAGCGGCTCGGATTCCCATGTATAGTCCGTTGTATCAAACTGAATGCATTTCAGCGTTGCCGTCACATCCCCATCTACGGCACTCAGCTCCGTAAAGACGCAGCCGGTACTGTCTTCATTAAATGCAATATCGCTCAATCGTTCGATACAATTACGAGTATACAGCTTTTTTCCGTTTTTGTCAAATATCTGCAAAACGCAGCTGTACAAATCGGATTCTGTTACCAATGCCACGACCCCTGTCGAACTGATTGCTCCGGTAATAATTGCCTGATCCATAGTCTTGGTATAGACATTTCCGCTCTGCCGATCCACACGGAATCGTGTTCCGCCATTTTCATACAGCAATGCAAAATAGTCATTGCTCTTTAAAATTGGCTTACTATATGCCAGCTGTCGGGTTTCCTTCAAGTCCCCATGTAAAGAATACAGATACAGATAGGAAGCATTCAGAATAAACAAATCGTTTTCAACAACCGCTGCCCGATAATCGGCATTTTTGGTAATGGAAAGCGGAAAGTTTCCGTCTGCCAGTGTTCCGTCATTCTGTGTAATTACCGATTCGTAGCGTGTGCCGATGCCCTCCAGTTTTGGAATCCAAGCATCCCGCTGCAAATATAGATACCCACAAAAGGCAGCAATCAGCAGAAACAACAGCAATTTCTTCAAATTGTTTTTTGTCCGCTGCTTTTTTCGTTTCTGAACCGCATCAAAATTTGCTTTACTTCCCATTTCGTTCACCTCCGCTGACAGCACTGCCAAAAAACGCATCCCCCTGCGGCAACCGATATGCTGCATCGTCATAAAAGATTTCATGCAGATACAAGCCATATGGCTGCACCGTTCTTCCGGCATAAATGCGGTTGCGTGCTGCTAAAATTTCTGGAATTTCTGACACAGAAAGCTCCCCTTCGCTGACGCTGAGCAGCGTTCCAACCAGAATCCTAATCATATTATACAAAAAACCATTCCCTTTTACAAGGATGAAACAGTCTGTTCCCTGCATTTTTATATCAAATTGATAGATTGTTCGTACAGTATCTTTATTTTCTGTGCATCCTGAACAAAAGCTGGCAAAGTCATGCGTTCCTTTCAGCAAGTCTGCCGCTGCCTGCATCTGGTCAATCCGCAAAGCACGCCGATAATGCAACGCTCGGTCAGCAGCAAATGGATTTTTCGATTCGCTGTTGTGAATCCAGTAACGATATGTTTTCGCCTGACAGCAAAACCGTGCATGAAACGTATCCTTTACTTCTTCACAAGATAAAATCGAAATATCCTCCGGCAAATATCCATTCAATCCCCGCACAAAATTCCGGCAGGGAATGGGATTTTCTGTGGTGAGCGAGAAACAGAACTGCTCCGCATGTACGCCGGTATCTGTTCGGGAACATCCGGCAATCACAGTCGGTGTGTTCAGCAGCTTGGAAACCGCTGCTTCTACCACCGCCTGCACGGTGTTTGCATTGTTCTGTCGCTGATAGCCATGATAGCGTGTCCCACAATATGCCATCATTACTTTTAAGGTTCGCATGTTTTTCTCCTTCTGACCGCAGAATTGCTTCTGCAAGCACGTTTTTGCTTTTGTTCGATGACAAAACAGAATGTCAACAATAAAATGGCACTGCCGCAGCAAATCGTTCCGACAACCGTTCCTTTCGGGCAATACCGCAGTGCAATTGTATGCGTTCCGCTGGAAACCGGAACGCCGAGTATTGCTCCACCAATCGAAATGGGTTCTGTTTGTTTGCCGTCTACGGTGACATGCCAGCCATCTTCCGCCGGAATCGAAAGATAACAGATTCCATCGTGGTCAGCATTTAGCGTTCCCGTCAAACGAGTGTCACTCCAATCTGTCACCTGTAGCCCACCAGCGGCAAGCTGCTGATAGCCCTGCTCTAAAACATCCTGATTCAAAGCGTAAACAAATAATGTGATTGCTCCGTTCTGGATGCTCTTGCGGTCAACATTCCATTTTAAAGTTACCTTTTCCCCCGCTTTATAGCTGCCCAACGGGAAAATATACGGCTGTTTCGCAAGTTTTTGGGAAAAGGTATAGCGTTCATCCTGATAAATGTCTACTTCCTCCACCTTATCTACAGACAAGTACGCATATAGCAAGGTATCCTGCTCCGGCATGAAATTATATTTCAGATACGGTTCTGCTGCCGTACTCATCGGAAAATACGTATAATAGCCATAATCATTTCGATTGACTTCCACACCGCTGTGCCCAACATCTTTGACATCGACTGCTGTATACAATGGTTCTGTGATGCCCGTCATCTTTGCAAATAAGTCATTCTGTACTTCAAATGCGTTTTCACTAGTGTCTATGGAAAAATCTGCTGTTTCTTCGTTCACCATAAATCCAACCGGCAACGCATAGCGATTGCGGTAGCTTGTAACGGTATCACTGACAGCAACTTTTTCAACCGTTTCTGCTTCTGGCATAAATCCAGTTTTCTGAATCAGGTAGCGAACCCCTAACAGCATATCCAGATAAGGGGTGCTATGAGCGTAATAATACCGATTTCCTGCCTCGGAAGCTGGCATTCCCAGCTTTTTCAAAAAGGTACTTACCTTGCAGTTTGCCAGAGAGGAAAACTGCGAAACGCCTCGATATTGATACAGTGCCGGATCATTCAAGGTGTACAAGCTGGTCAACTCGATGCGATAAAATGCACTCTCTGGTTCTTGCTCTTCAATCTGCGAAAGCAATGCTTCTACCGATTCGTATTTTTCCGGATACGAGGTATAATCTGAAGTGGAAACTGCCTCTGTTGCAATCCGAACATGACAGCCCATTTCTACCAGCATCACAACCAGCATGCCAGCGGCAAAAACCCGTCGGTGCAGCAGCCCCAACTTGTGCAGCAACATCCACAACAGATATGCCAGCATTGTCATCCCTGTATACAGAACGACTTGTTTCCGGTCGGTCGTATAGACAAGGAACAGGAATACTCCGCTGCAAAGCACCATTGCAATCAAATCCAGCCACTTCATTCTCCGCTCCAACAGCAGCAAATAAGCACGATATGCCAGCGTCAACAGGGCAAACGAAAACAAGAAGGAAAACCGATACGGCAACATATTCGGAAAATGACAGCCATGCCAGAGATAATTCAAGATGTTCCAGTTGCAACTTATCAGCAGGAACGCCAGAACCAGAATTGCCCCGACTTTCTCCCGAATCCGAATTGACCTTGCCCGGAGAAACATCCCCACCAATACGACACAGAGCACGCCACAATACAGGTTCGGCTTGCCCTCTTTGACCGTTGGAATCTGATAGGCAAGCAGCTGCGAAAGCAGATTCCTCCATGTTTCATAGAATGTGGAATGCTGCGGAAATGTATTGTGAATGCTATACGTATTCTGCAAGGCGTAATAGGTTGGCAGCAGCAAAATGCTGCTGCTTGCCAAGCCGAGAATAGTTGCTGCCAGCATTTTTCCGCTGCGAGTCAAAAACCGCTTAAATCCCATTCCCGTAAAGATACAAATGCAGAAATAGGCAATCACAGTAAAAATACAGATGAAAAAGCCAATATAGAAATTCGCCAACATCGCCAATGCTAGTGAAACTGTATACAGACGATAAGAACCCGTCCGCACCAGTCGCACAACGCCTAGCATCACCAGCGGCAGCAGTGCCACGGTATCTAGCCAAATGATGTTCCAAGAATACCCCATCATGAAATCACAGAGGGCATACATCGTGCCAAACAGACAAAGCGAACTGTCATTTCTGCCATATGTTTCCTTTAAAAACGCTGCAAAAAAGCCGCCTGCTGCCCCGATTTTCAGCAGTACCAACCCTGTTACGGTATCTCGCAGCATGGATGCTGGCACAAGCAGCGTCAGCAGATTCAGCGGACTTGCGGTATAATATGCCATCATCGCTGCAAAATTCGACCCCATTCCCGACTGCCATGTATACAGCAGGGATTCCCCGTGTTTCAGTTTCTCCTGTAAGATGCAGAGAAACGGATAATACTGATGCCAGAAATCCGTTACTAAAATTTGCCGTGTCCCGAATGGATGCACCTCTAACACAATCCATCCGACTGCCACCAACAACATTGGCAGCAGCACGGACAGCAGCAAATAACGTTTCGGATTGTTCCGGTTGGAAGCCAACAAACCAGACCGCATAAATCAGGAACTCCTTTTTATCTTTATCCCAGAATGATTTTCATTGCAATCGAACCGGCAAAGAATACCAGTGTAATGCTCATTGCCAGCCAGTCTTTGCCGGACAAGTGCAGCTGCTTCATCTTGGTTCTGCCAATATCGCCCCGATAGCAACGGCATTCCATTGCAGTTGCCAATTCTTCCGCCCGACGAAATGCCGAAACAAACAGCGGTACTAAAATCGGAATCAATGCCTTTGCTCGCTGAATCAGGTTGCCGCTTTCCATATCTGCCCCTCTTGCTTTCTGAGCAGCCATGATTTTATCGGTTTCTTCAATCAAAGTTGGAATAAACCGCAGAGCAATCGTCATCATCATGGAAAATGCATGTACTGGGAATTTCAGCTTTTTCAGCGGTGAAAGCAGCCGTTCAATCGCATCCGTCAAGGCAATTGGCGAGGTGGTATAGGTCAGCATAGACGTTCCCACAATCAAAAAACTAATCCGGATGATCATTTGAACACCTGTTTTCACGCCCTCTTGTGTGATTTGCAGGAAGCCCAGCGACCAATAGACCGTTCCATCACGAATGAACAGCAAGTCCAGAATCGCTGTAATCAGCAAAATCGGCAGAATGGGTTTCATGCTCTTGAGCAGCACCTTTGCAGAAATGCCCGAACAAAAGAATGTCAGAAAGAAAAAGACAATTCCAAACACCATCGAATAAAGATGACTGCCCATAAACAGCATTGTGATATACAGCAAAGTGATAATGATTTTAAAGCGAGGGTCTAACCGATGAACAAAACTGTTCCCCGGATAATACTGTCCAATGGTAATATCTTTTAGCATTCTGTCCCCTCCTTCTGCTGCCGGTAAAGCTGCAAAATCTGCTGATAGGCAGCTTCTACCGTATAAATATCATCGCTCAACGGAATGCCCTGCTCTCGCAGCTGCATACAAACTCGGGTAATCTGCGGCACTGCCAGCCCGATTTCCTGCAAGGCTTTTGCCTGCCGGAACACGTTCTCAACCGTGTCATAACAGAACACCTTTCCGGCATTCATCACCAGAATTTTTTCCGCACAATTTGCCATATCTTCCATGCTGTGAGAAACCAGCAGAACCGTTCTTCCGGTTTCTTTGTGATAACGGCGAATCTCTCGAAGAATATCTTCTCTGCCTTTCGGGTCTAGTCCAGCCGTTGGCTCGTCCAAAATCAAAACTTTCGGTCGCAATGCCATAACACCAGCAATCGCAACTCGCCGCTTCTGTCCGCCGGACAAGTCAAACGGCGATTGGTTCAGCTGTGCTTGTGTCAGACCAACCAGAGCAGCCGTTTCTTCCACTCGTTCCTTGATTTCCGCTTCAGACAATCCCATGTTGCGAGGGCCAAACGCAATATCTTTATAAACGGTATCTTCAAAAATCTGATATTCCGGATATTGGAACACCAAACCCACTTGAAAGCGAACCTGCCGGATATTTGTCTTGTCTGCCCAAATATCTGTTCCATCCAGATAAATTTTTCCGGAAGTCGGACGAATCAGCCCATTAAAATGCTGAATCAAGGTTGACTTTCCAGAACCAGTATGCCCGATAATGCCGACAAATGCTCCCTCTTCAATCTCCAGATTGACATGATCCACAGCAGTTTTTTCAAACGGTGTGCCAATGCTGTATTGATAGGTCAAATCTTCGGTTTTTAAGATTGCCATGCTGCACCTCCCGTTTTTCCGCTCAGCAGCTTTGTCAATGCGGCAACGCATGCTTCCTCTGAAATCATGTGCACATCCACCGGACAGCCTGCCTGCTGCAAGCGATATGCAAGTTCTGTTACCTGCGGAACATCTAAGCCTATCTTTTTCAGCGTTTCCACATGAGAAAAGACTTCTTTCGGCGTGTTGTCCAGCACAACTTTTCCATCATCCATGACAACAACCCGATTCGCCTGTGCTGCCTCTTCCATATAGTGGGTAATCAGCACAATGGTAATCCCGTATTCCCGATTCAGCATGTGAATCGTATTCATGACTTCCCGTCTGCCGCTGGGGTCAAGCATCGCAGTGGGTTCATCCAAGACAATACAATCCGGTCGCATGGCGATAATGCCAGCAATGGCAACTCGCTGCTTCTGTCCGCCGGAAAGCTGACTGGGAGCGTGTTCCCGATAGTCATACATCTCCACGGCTTTCAGGGCATCGTCGACCCGTTCCCGAATCTCCTGTGGCGGAATGCCTAAATTTTCAGGTCCAAACGCCACATCTTCTTCGACAATGGTCGCTACAATCTGATTATCCGGATTTTGAAACACCATGCCTACATGACTCCGCAGGGTGAAACGCTGCGACTCGTCTTTTGTATCGATGCCGTCCACGGTCATCGTACCTGCTGACGGCAGCAGGATGGCGTTCATGTGTTTTGCAAATGTTGACTTGCCAGAGCCATTATGCCCCAGCAAGGCAACAAAATCACCTTTGTCAATCGAAAGAGAAATGTCTTTTAAAATGTCTGGAGAGGTACGCTCTCCGTTTTCATCGGTATAGTGAAACCAAAGTTGTTTCGCCTGTGCTTGTGTTTCCATTCCCGTTCCTTTCTTTTCCGAACTTCTTATTTGCGGCTGGGGTTATTCAGCCTGCCAGATGGCGGTTGACCCACACGGCAACGCCAGCCCACTTTGTACGACTGGCAAGCCGATTTCATCGAAAGTCACTGCTCCGCCAAACCGCTTGCGTACAACACTGCCCAAAATATAGCCCATTACGGACGGCGACAAACCTGTTGTATAGCTGTTAATCAGGAAGAACAGCGGCTGTTCCGTCAAAACGCCGGCACAAAGCTGTACCAAATCATAAATACAGTCTTCCAGCTTCCAGATTTCACCGCCTGGCCCTCTGCCATAGCTGGGCGGATCCATGATAATGGCATCATACCGCCGATTCCGGCGAATTTCTCGGGCAACAAACTTTTCGCAGTCATCAACAATCCAGCGAATCGGGCGGTCAGACAGTCCTGAAAGGGCTGCATTTTCTCTTGCCCACTGCGTCATTCCCTTGGATGCATCTACATGGCAAACACTCGCTCCGGCTCTCGCACAAGCCAGCGTTGCACCGCCTGTATAAGCAAACAGATTCAAGACAGAAATCGGTCTGCCTGCATTCTGAATCAGATTGGAAACAAAATCCCAGTTGACAGCCTGCTCCGGAAATAATCCGGTATGTTTAAAGCTGGTCGGCTGAATCCGAAATTTCAAATCCAGCGGTGTATATTGAATGTTCCACGATTCCGGCAGTTTCCGGAAAAAATCCCAACTGCCGCCGCCAGCATTCGAGCGGTGATAATGCCCGTCTGCATGATTCCACATTCCGTGTTCTTTTGGGGTTTTCCAGATAATCTGGGGGTCTGGACGAATCAATGTCACATTGCCCCACTGCTCCAGCTTTTCTTGTCCGGAAGTATCTAAAATCCGGTAATCGTTCCATTGATTTGCAATTCTCACAGTTGTACGGCTCCTTTATCGTTTCGTGTAGCGTTCCAGTTCTTCTGCAATCGCAGAAACAGCTTCCTGCATCAAATCGGCATCCTTTGCTTCTACCATGACCCGAATCAGCGGTTCTGTTCCGCTTTCCCGTACCAGAATTCTGCCGTCTTCGCCCAGTCGTTCTTCATACTGTTTCATCACGCTGCAAACTGCCTCGTCTTCTTTCCAACGATTTCTCTGGTCAGCTGTAATCCGCACATTCTGCATCTGCTGCGGAAATGTTTCCATTTCTCCTGCCAGTTCGCTCAGTTTTTTTCCGGACTGCTTGACGATTTCCACCAGTTTCGCACCGGAAAGTTCGCCGTCTCCTGTGGTTGCGTGTTCCAAAAAGATAATATGACCGCTCTGTTCGCCACCGATACAATAGCCTCCCTTTTTCATCTCTTCCAGCACATACCGGTCACCAACTTTTGTTGCAACGGCATGAATGCCTTCCCGCTTGGTGAAATGGAAAAAGCCCAGATTCGTCATAACAGTTACAACAGCCGTATCTTTTTCTAGCTTGCCGCTTGCTTTCAGTGCCTTGGCACAAATTGCAATCATCTGGTCGCCGTCTACAACCTTTCCGGTTTCGTCCACTGCCAAACAACGGTCTGCATCTCCATCAAATGCCAGACCCAATTGACAGCCATGTGCTGGCACGTATGCCATCAGCTGTTCCATGTGGGTAGAACCACAGTGGTCATTGATATTTGTGCCGTCTGGCTCTGCACTCAGCATGCAAACTTCTGCACCCAATGCAGTGAAGAGCGTTTCTGCGGTTGCAGAGGCACTGCCGTTTGCACAGTCCAGTGCAATCTTCATCCCGTCAAATCGAGTCGGGACACTCTCTAAAATATGCTGAATGTAATCTTCCTTGGCATGTTCATAGCGTTCCATTCTGCCCACATTGGTGTGCGATTGCAGCGTGATTTTTTCCGGTGTATCCAGAATCAACGATTCAATTTCTTCTTCCACTGCATCCGGCAGCTTATAGCCTGTGGAGGCAAACAGCTTGATGCCATTAAATTCGACGCTGTTATGAGAGGCGGAAATCATCACACCGGCATCTGCTCCCATCGAACGCACCAGATAGGCAACGCCCGGTGTTGGAATCACACCCAGCTGCACGGCATCTGCCCCAACAGAACAAATTCCTGCACACAGAGCGGCTTCCAGAATATCAGAAGAAATTCGGGTGTCCTTCCCGATGACAATTTTCGCCTTGTGCTTGGCTTCTTTCGTCAAAACCAATGCGGCTGCCCGACCAATCTGCATGGCAAGTTCACAAGTTAATTCTGTAATGGCAACGCCTCTTGCTCCATCTGTTCCAAATAATCTGCCCATTTTTATTCGACTCCTTTGTCTGATGAAACAGCCGCCAAGGGTCAGCGGCTGTCCGTTGTAATGTAAAAATATAAAATCATTTCAGAAACATTTATTTCTGTTCTGCGGCATCTGCTTCCGCTTCGGATAGGGTCATTTGTCCCTGTATCGGTGCTTTTCGCTGCTCTGGAAGCGGAAAGCCCATGTGTTCATATGCTAGTGCTGTCGCACAGCGTCCCCGTGGCGTTCTCGACAAAAAGCCCAGCTGCATCAGATATGGCTCACAGACATCTTCCAATGTAACCGCTTCTTCGCCCAGTGCAGATGCCAGCGTTTCCAGCCCAACAGGCCCACCGCCATAGCCTTTAATCATCATTGTGAGCATTCGGCGGTCATTGCTGTCTAAGCCCAGTTCGTCAATCTCCAGCCGTCCCAGTGCAATTTTGGCAATGTCCAGCGTGATTTCTCCGTTGCCCATAACATCGGCAAAATCCCGCACTCGCTTCAGCAGGCGGTTTGCAATTCGAGGTGTTCCTCTTGCTCGGCTGGCAATTTCTGCTGCCCCCTCAAAGGTGCAGGGGATTTCCAGAATCATGCTGCTTCGCCGGACAATATCCGTCAACTGTTCCGTGGTGTAAAGCTCCAACCGCTGAATCACACCGAATCGATCTCGCAGCGGACTGGAAAGCTGCCCTGCTCGTGTTGTTGCACCAATCAGCGTGAACGGGTTCAAATCGATTCGCAGAGAACGAGCGGAAGGCCCTTTTCCCATGATAATATCAATGGCGTGGTCTTCCAATGCCGGATAGAGAATTTCTTCTACTGCACGGGAAAGCCGATGGATTTCATCAATGAATAGCACATCATTCGGCTGTAAGTTGGTCAGCAACGCTGCCAAATCGCCCGGCTTTTCAATAGCTGGGCCAGTTGTTACCCGCAAGTTGACACCCATTTCATGGGCAATGATGGCGGAAAGTGTTGTCTTTCCAAGTCCCGGCGGCCCATACAGCAAGACGTGATCCAAAGGGTCACCTCGCCGCTTCGCTGCCTGAATATAAATCGCCATGTTTTCTTTGACTTTATCCTGCCCGATATATTCCGCCAGCGTTTGTGGTCGCAGTGTGACTTCCACATCATGGTCTTCCGGTGTTTCTTCCGCCGTAACCATCCGGGAATCAAACTGCATATCGCTTGTTTCAATCACAATGCGTCCTCCTTTTTCTGTTTAACGCTGTTTTCCAATGGCCTTCAGCGTTTCTTTAATCAGTTCTGTTGCGGACAACTCCGCAGGCAGCTTTGCCAGAATCGGCATGACTTCCAGCTGTGTATAGCCCAGAACGGTCAGTGCTGACAGTGCTTCCGCCACTTCGCTTTCTGCCGGCGGAGCAACTTCAGCAGAGAGATCTGCTGCGGACAGGACACCGCCCTGCTCTTTCGCAATCTTGTCTTTCAGTTCCAGTACAATCCGCTGTGCCATTTTTGTTCCAACACCTTTGACTTTGGTCAAGGTCTTGCTGTCGCCAGAGGCAACCACCAATGCCAGGCGTTCCGGTGTCAATTCTGACAAAATTGCAAGGGCTGCCTTGCCGCCGACACTGCCGACCCCTGTCAGCATGGAGAAACAGCGGCGTTCCTGTGCACTGAGAAATCCATATAATTCCAGATTCCCTTCCCGCATGGAAACGGAGAGAATCGTATACAAAAATACCTCTTCGCCAACGGCACACAGCTTGCTATAAGTCTGATACGAAATCCGGCAGGCATAGCCAACGCCACCGCATTCCACCACCGCCATGTTCATTTCCTTGGCGATCAAAGTTCCATGTAAACTGTCAATCATGTTTTCTGCTCCCTATTTTCCTATGATTCCATTCTTCCCCGCAAGCCAGTTGCACAATGTCCGTGGCAAATGGCAATTGCCAGTGCATCGGCGGCATCATCCGGCTTCGGGATTTTTTGCAGCTTTAAGATCCGGCGTGTCAATTCCATGACTTGCTTTTTTTCGGCTCTGCCATATCCGACAACCGCCTGCTTTACTTGCAAGGGCGTATACTCCGAAACGGGAATTTGTTCCAGCTGTGCCGTCAGCATTAAAACGCCTCTTGCCTGTGCCACATCAATGACCGTTTTTTGGTTGGATGTGAAATAAAGTCGTTCCATCGCCACACAATCCGGATGGTATTGCTGAATCAGCGTCCGGAAGTCCCGATAAATGCTCTCCAGTCGCCGTAAAAACGGCGTTTCTGCGGCGGTGGTAATCGCACCGTATGTAATCGGTGTAAAAGTCGTTCCGGTATATTCCAATACGCCAAATCCAACAATGGCATAGCCCGGGTCTACCCCTAAAATTCGCATAACTGCCGTTCTCCTGTTCTCATTTTCATCCCGTCCGTTTTACAGACAATTACTATTATACCATATTTCAAGGGGTGCTTTCAATAGCGATTCAAATTTTTATGTTGATTTTCCAAAAAAATTTTTGTATAATAGAAAAAGACAAAAAAGTTGAAAGGAATGCGATTATGAATTTAGAAGAAATCCGCACAGAAATTGATGCCTTGGACAAGGAACTGCTCGCACTGTTTGAACGGCGTATGGATCTTTGCCGAAATGTCGCCCTTTACAAGAAAGAACACAACCTCCCAGTTTTCCAGCCGGAACGGGAAGAAAAGCTGCTGGACAAGATCGAGCAGGCAGCCTCCCCAGACCGCAAGCATGCTGCACGCACGCTGTTCTCTGTCATTTTAGACATCAGCAAACAGCTGCAATCCCGTATCTTAGCCAAAATGGAAATCGACCCCATTTTCCCCGTTCCGAATTTTTCTGCTGCCCAGAAAATCGGCTGTCAGGGAACGAATGGTGCAAACTCCGAAACGGCTTCTCAGCAGTTCTTCCCCGGCAGAGCTGTCACTTTCTACCCCACTTTTGAACATGTCTTTCAAGCAGTAGAACGGGGCGAAGTCGAATTTGGAGTGCTGCCTGTTTATAATAGTACCAGCGGTTCGGTCACGCCAACGTATGACCTGCTCGGAAAGTATAACTGCTATATTACCGCTATGAATCAAGTCAAAATCAAGCACTGTCTGGCAGTTCGACCGGGCGTTTCTCTGGAACAGATTCAGGCAGTTTACTCGCATCCACAGGCATTACTGCAATGTTCGGACTTCCTGAAATATCACAATCTCAAACAAATTGAATACAGCAATACTGCAACAGCAGCTGCCTTTGTTGCATCCAGTTCAGAACCATTTGCAGCGATTTGCTCGGAAGAATGTGCCAAACAAAATCACATGGACATCCTGTTTTCCGGTATCGCCAATGTTGCCTTGAACTATACCCGTTTCATCTGCATTTCCAAACAGATGATGGTTGCACCGGATGCCTCCGTCATTTCGATTATGATGACTTTGCCAAACGTACCCGGTAGCTTGAGTAAAATTTTGAACCAATTCTATTTACAGGGATTGGACTTGGTGAAACTGGAAAGCCGACCGATTCAGGATGGCAGCTTTGACGTTGCATTCTATGTGGATTTCAAGGGCAACTTGATGGATCGTTCCATTGCTGCCTTCTTAAATGAGCTTTGCAAGAACTGTCAGGACTTCAAACTGCTGGGAAATGCCGTCGTGGTATCTGATTAACCAGCAATTTCAGCACTTCTTTCTTTTGACACAACATCCGCCGATTCGTCCGCAACCGAAAAGGAGGAATGATTTCCCATGATTCAATTACTGTTATTATTATCCGTATCCACGATTGCTTGTATTTTATGCAACAAAATTACCGCAAAAATCGGAATCCCGATGTTGCTGGCATTTCTCTGCGTGGGAATGCTCTGCGGAGAAGATGGGATTCTTGGCATTTCGTTCAACGATTATCAACTAACGGAAAACGTCTGCACCACAGCTCTGATTCTGATTATTTTTTACGGCGGTTTCGGAACAAAATGGAGTGCTGCAAAGCCCGTTGCAGGACGAGCCATCCTGCTTTCTACTGTTGGAGTCTTTCTCACAGCGGCGGCAGTTGGCGGCTTTTGTCACATTGTGCTGCACGTTGGGCTACTGGAAAGCCTGCTGATTGGCTCTGTCATCAGCTCTACAGATGCCGCTTCTGTCTTTTCCATCTTGCGTGCAAAAAAACTGAACTTGAAATACGGCACAGCATCTCTGCTCGAAGTTGAGAGCGGTAGTAATGACCCGATTGCATACTTAATGGTCACCATTGTTGTGGCAATGATGGAAACTTCTGTTTCTGCTGGCTCTGTCCTGTATCAAGTCTTTGCACAGATTGTATTTGGTGTAGGAATTGGGGCAGCGTTGGCACTTGTCGTATTGTTCTTTCTCCGGCGATTTCAGTTCGATACCAGCGGATTTGACTTGGTTTTCATGCTGGCAGTAGCAATTCTCTCCTATGTTGTTCCAACCATGATTGGCGGAAACGGCTATCTGAGTGCCTATATTGCTGGTATTATCCTAGGAAATGCAGAACTCTCCAACAAGAAAAACCTTGTGCATTTCTTTGATGGTGTAACTGGTCTGATGCAGCTGCTGGTCTTCTTCATCTTGGGAATGCTCTGCACACCAACAAAACTGATCAGTGTCTTGCTACCTGCTCTGGGCATTGCCATCTTTTTGACGTTTCTCGCCCGTCCGCTGGTGATTGGTGTCTTATTGACACCCTTTCGGGCGAAATTCTCGCAGCAACTCCTCATCTCTTGGGCTGGGCTGCGTGGTGCAACCTCTGCCATTTTCGCCATCACTGCTGTTGCAGGCATAGAAGCTGCCGGTTCTGTAACGCTGAAATATGACCTCTTCCACTTGGTTTTCTGCATCGTGCTCTTTTCCATTGCCCTACAGGGAACATTTCTTCCTTGGGTATCCAAAAAGTTGCATATGATTGACGATTCTCAGAACGTCTTGAAAACCTTTACTGACTACACGGACGAAGAAATCATTCAGACGCTGCAATTGCCGATTCATGCCAATCATGCTTGGATTGACCAGCCTGTCAGCAGCATTGCTCTTCCGCCGGATACCCTGCTTGCAATGCTGATTCGGAACGGAAAAACCGTGATTCCAAAGGGAAATACCAAAATTGAACAGGGTGATGTTGTTGTACTGAGTGCCGGAAACTGCCAGCAAACAGCAAACATGCAGCTTTCGGAACTCGTGATTGATGACCATCACAAGTGGAACGGCAAGCAAATCCGCAATCTGAACCTCGGAAAAAAGACGCTGATTCTCATGATTCAGCGTGGTTCAGAAACGATTATTCCGCAGGGTGACACGGAAATCTTAGCAGGAGATACCGTCGTTCTGCACTCTGAAACGACTTAAACCATCCAACACAAAAGCCCCCGACAGGCTGCACCATTGGGACAGTCTGCCGAGGGCTTGTTTTTTTTTCAAGCTTATAGGTTCTGAATATCCTGCTCGGTAATCAGCAAAAAGCCTGCTTTTTTCAGAATGTCTTCTGCTGCTGCAATGTCGGTTACTCGCAGAACAACATATGCCCGTTCGCCTGGATGTGCGACAAACGCATAGGTATATTCCACGTTCATGCCTGTTTCAGACAATACCCGCAACATTCCAGCGATTCCGCCCGGTGCATCCGGTACAGCGACCCCAATGACAGGATTAATGGAAACAATACAGTTCTGATCCCGCAGAACTTCTGCTGCTTTTTCAGTATCATCTGCAATCAGACGCAGAATACTGAATTCTTTCGTGTCGGAGATGAACATTGCCCGCATATCTACGCCTGACTCTGCCAGCAGCTTACAGATTGCAGATAATGCACCGGGTTTATTTTGTACAAAAACGGATACCTGTTGAATTGCCATAATGATACACTCCTTTTTTCTGTTACATTTTTTCGGTTTGGTTTTATGAATTAGTCATGCAGCTTCCGCTTGTCGATGACACGGACTGCCTTGCCTTCGCTTCTTGCAATGGCCTTCGGATCAACCAGATGTACCTTCGGAGAAATGCCCAGCATGGTACGAATTGCTGAAACCAGATGCTTTTCCTGCTTGGTGATTTCTTCCAGAGAGTCTGTAAACTGTTCCGGAGAGAGTTCTACATAAACATCCAGCGTATCGGTGTTGTTGACACGGTCAACTTCAATCTGATAGTTCGGAGAATAGCCTTCGTTCAGCAGAACAGTTTCGATCTGAGATGGGAATACGTTGACACCACGAATGATCATCATATCATCGCTGCGTCCCATCGGCTTTGTCATCTTGATCAGTGTTCTGCCGCAAGAGCATTTCTCCCGGCTCAAAACGCAAATATCTCTGGTGCGATACCGCAGCAGCGGGAATGCTTCCTTTGTGATGGAAGTGAAGACCAGTTCCCCTTTTTCACCATCCGGCAGTACTTCGCCAGTTTCCGGGTCAATGATTTCCGGAATGAAGTGGTCTTCGTTGATGTGCATACCGTGCTGTTCACAGCATTCAAATGCAACACCTGGACCAGATGTTTCTGTCAAGCCATAAATATCATATGCCCGAATGCCCAGCAAATCCTGAATGTTCTGCCGCATTTCTTCTGTCCATGGTTCTGCACCGAAAATACCAGCCTTCAAGTGGTTATCTTCCGGCTTGTATCCCTTTTCTTTCAGTGTTTCGCCGATGTATGCCGCATAAGATGGGGTACAGCAGAGAATGGTCGATTGCAGATCCATCATGAACTGAATCTGCCGTTCTGTATTACCAGAGGACATCGGCAGCGTCAAACATCCAACCTTATGAGAACCGCCATTCAGACCTGCTCCGCCTGTAAACAAGCCATATCCATAGCAAACCTGGCAGACATCTTCATCTGTTCCACCTACCGCAGTGACTGCTCTTGCACAGCAATCCTCCCAAAGGTCAATGTCATGCTGGGTATAGAATGCAACCACTCTTCTGCCAGTTGTGCCAGAGGTCGACTGAATTCTTACGCAGTCCTTCAGCGGCTTTGCGAGCAGTCCGTATGGGTACTGATCCCGCAGGTCTGCCTTGGACAGAAACGGCAGCTTATGTAAATCTTCAACGCCATGAATATCTTCCGGCTTTACATGAGCGGCATCCATCTTTTCCCGATAATACGGTACATTTTCATAGACATGCTTGACCTGTGCAACCAACCGTTCTGACTGAAGGGCTTTCATGTCCTCCAGTGGCATGGTTTCTATTTCTTTCTGATAATAACGCTGTTCCATTTTTCCGAATACTCCTATTTCTTTGGTTTCTGTCGTAATTTGCAGAAATTGCTTGCTTGCATTTTTCCCATCCATGTGATACAATCAAAAAGAAACTGTATGCATTACAGTTCTCAGATTTTTATCACAGAAAGGTCGATTGATATGCCAGTCATTGATTTTCACACTCACGTGTTTCCAGAGGCAATCGCAGAAAAAACCATCTCCATGCTTGCCCAGAAGAGCAACAGCCAGCCGTTTGGCAACGGCACATTTTCCTCTCTGCTGTCCAATATGCAGAATAGCGGCGTTACTCACAGCGTCACGCTGCCTGTTGTGACCCGTCCGAAACAGTTCGACAGCATTCTCAAATATGCTGTTGCCTGCAACGAACATCCGCAAATTTTTGCCTTTGGCGGTATTCATCCAGACGACCCAACACCGGAAGAACACCTGCTGCAAATCAAACAGGCTGGACTTTACGGCATCAAGCTACATCCAGACTACCAGCAGACTTACATCGACGACCCGAAATACATCCGCATTTTGCGGATATGTGTCACTTTGCAGTTACCTGTGGTCATTCATGCCGGAATCGATGACGGTTTTCCGGAAACGGTACACTGTACGCCAGACCGCACCTTGCACATGTTAGAGCAGGTCTATGGGGATACCATGCCGGAGCAACCCAACATCGTTCTTGCACATGGCGGTGCAAACCGTATGCACGAAGAAGTGTTGGAAAAACTCTGCGGAAAGCCCGTCTATTTTGACATCAGCTTTATTTTGAGCTACATCCAACTGGAACTGCTCCTGCAAATCATCCGCAAACATGGGGCAGACCGCATTCTGTTTGCAACGGATTTCCCGTGGAGCGACCCTGCTGCGGACTTGACAGCAGTACAGAATCTTCCACTGACGGATGCTGAAAAAGAGCAGATTCTCTGGAAAAATGCACAAACGCTTCTGCATCTTCCGCAAATTTAAATATAGCATACCATATTTCGGCGAGAAATGCAAGATTTTTATAAAAAATTTGTTTTTTCTGGGTGCAAATCAGGAATCGGCAAATTTTATTTGTTGTCGAAAAAAGATTGTTCCTGCTGCAACGTACCACTCCGGTAGGCTTGCAGCAGCTGCATCAGTTCATCAATGCGTTCCTGAATCTCTCGTCCTCGGTCGGTATCTCGCACTTGCAGCCGTCTGGAGGCTGCCATGACAGAAATTCGGTCGGTGTGAATGTCGGTTTCCTTTTGAATCGCCTCTTCTGTAGAAGTGAATGGCTCATGTGCAACCAGCATCATCCCATAGGAATGATAAATCAGCGTATAACCAGCAATGCCGGTTTTCTCCTGATAGACCTTTGAAAATCCGCCGTCAATAATCATTACTTTTCCGCCACATTTCACCGGACTTTCTCCGGCAATCTGTAAGACCGGCACATGCCCGTTGACAATGTGAGAATCTGTGCCCAGCCCAAATTCTGCTAGAATGCGATTCATAACCGTTTCGTCATTCAAGAACCGATAATAGGCATTTTTTCGCTCCTGATGGGTTTCAGGCTCTGCTAAAAAGTAGCGTTCAAAGGTGGTCATCTTATCTTTTCCGTAGAGCGGTGAATTTTTCGCCGTCCAGATATACCACAGAATATCCCGTCCTTTTTCCTGCTCAATCGGGTCAACCTCCAAAAAGGCTTTCCGAACATAGCTCTCCAGACAGTCATACAAGGCTTTTCCGCTGTATTCGTTCCCATAGATGTTGACTTTTCGGAATGTTCCATTCTCTTCTATCGGAACACAACCATGATACAGCAGGTTTCCATTACAGACTTTATAAAGGCTTCCATGGTGCAGCAACAACTTCACATGCCGCTGCAACTTTTCACAGTGCAGGAATGCCGATTGCAACCGCTCCATCACCAGTTGTTCTTCTGGGGTCAGTGTATAGGGGTCTTCTGGGTCAATGGTCGGAAAATGCGTATCCAGCAGGGAAAGCGTCTTTCCTTCATATTCGATTGTTCCGGCTTTGTAGTCAATCAAATGCAGTAACCGGCGGTCTTCCATTTCAAAGGATGGATGCTTTTTCATCAGCTGTCCTTCTAATTTGAATTGCATGATGGCAATCGCCTTATGCATTTTCATATGCAGGGCAGTTTCTGCGGTGCTGGAAGTTTTCGGGTTTCCGGAAAGCTTGAACTGAGAACAGGGGTCATCCTGATAGACTGCCATCGCAAATGTTGCCAGCGGCAACAAGTTGATGCCATATCCATCTTCTAAGATGTCCAGATTGCAATATCGAGCAGAGTTGCGGATAACCGTTGCGATACAGGCAAGCTGTCCGGCAGCTGCTCCCATCCATACAATATCATGATTGCCCCACTGAATATCCAGAGAGTGATATTGCAGCAGCTTATCCATAATCTTATGCGGAGCAGGGCCACGGTCATAGATGTCCCCTAAAATATGCAGGTGCTCCACTGCCAACCGCTGAATCAGTTCGGACATGGCAACAATGAACGATTCTGCCCGGTCAGTCTGGATAATCGTATCAATAATCGTTTCATAATATGCCTCTTTGTCCAGAATTTCCGGCTTTTCGGTAATCAATTCTTCCATCACAAAGGCATAGTCCTGCGGCATGGCTGCCCGTACTTTTGCACGAGTATATTTTGAGGACAGCGTTTTACAGAGCGTAATCAGTCGATAAAGAACGATTTTGTACCAATCCCGCATATGCCGTTCTGTCTTTTTGACAATATCCATTTTTTCTTGCGGATAATAAATCAGCGTTGCCAGTGATTTTTTGTCAGCGTGTGTCAAGGTATGTCCGAATACTTCGTCAATTTTTTTCTTGACTGAACCAGAACCATTTTTCAACACGTGAGAAAATGCCTCATATTCGCCGTGAATATCGGTGATAAAATGTTCTGTTCCTTTTGGAAGGTTTAAGATGGCTTGCAAATTGATAATTTCCACCGCTGCTTTGTCGATGGTTGGATATTGTTCCGCAAGCCGCTGTAAATATTTCAGCTGAAGTTGTTCAAATGCAGATGCTTGTGTAGTCGATTGCATAGAAGCCTGCTCCTTTCATGTCTGTATTGGTCTTAGTATAGCATTTTTCACGATATTTGTAAAGCAATTAGGAAAAAAGTATCCTAATTTTCCTGTTACCTCCAAATTTCTGCTCATAATCTATAAATTTCTATAAAAAATCAGGCAAACAAATTGACGTTGCTGCATATCTGTGCTATAATAAAAAAACAATAAGGAAAGGAAGTTTTTTACTGATGTTTTGGGAACTTTTAAAAGCACTCTTCTTAGGCATTGTCGAGGGTGTGACCGAATGGCTGCCCATCAGCAGCACCGGACACCTGATTTTAGTGGATGCCTTCCTGAAACTGGATGCCAGCGATGCATTTAAAGAAATGTTCGATGTGGTCATTCAGCTGGGTGCAATTCTTGCGGTCGTTGTCATCTACTGGAAAAATCTCTGGCCGTTTCACAAGAAAGAAACCAACCCCAACCCCCTGACGAAAACTGGATTCGGGGCGTGTGTGCAGAAAAATATTTTGCAGATGTGGTGCAAGGTATTGGTTGCCTGCGTACCGGCTGCGGTAGTTGGGTTGCTGTTTGATGATGTCTTTCATGCACTCTTCTATAATCCGATTACAGTTGCCATTATGCTGATTTTGTTTGGTGTTGCGTTTATTGTGATTGAACGCTGGCAGAAAACCAAACAGCCACGCATTCATTCTATTGGCGGACTGGATTACAAAACCGTGTTGCTGATTGGTGTATTTCAGCTGATTGCAGCCGTGTTCCCAGGGACTTCCCGTTCCGGTGCAACCATTGTCGGAGCGTTGCTGCTGGGCGTTTCCCGTACCGCTGCGGCAGAATTTACGTTCTACTTAGCCGTTCCGGTCATGGCTGGTGCAAGCCTGTTAAAGCTGGTCAAGTTTGGCTTCCACTTCACCGGCATGGAATTTGCCGTTCTGCTGGTCGGCATGGTCAGTGCGTTCGTGGTTTCCATCTTTATCATTCGATTCCTGATGGATTACATCCGCAAACATGACTTCACTGTTTTCGGCTGGTATCGAATTGTTCTTGGTATTTTGGTCTTGATTTTTGCAGCTGTTGGTGTCATCTGACAGCTGATTCCAAAACCGTTGTACTGCTCTTACAGTACAGCGGTTTTTTCTTTGCAAAAAAATTGACAATTTCACCGTTTTCGTGCTATAATAAAATGATTGTATATTTTCGTTCCAATTTTACAGGAGGGTTTATTACCATGTTTTTCTCGGACAAACTGCGGCTGCTGCGAACGCAAGCTAATCTCTCACAAGAGGATCTTGCAGATGAACTGCACGTCAGCCGTCAGTCCATTTCCAAATGGGAATCGGGAATTTCTTTTCCAGAAATCGAAAAACTCATTTCCATCAGCGACTATTTTCATGTTTCCTTGGATGCCTTGCTGAAAGCACCGCTGCACGATACCCCAATTACCAAAACCATGGATCGGCGGGGATTGCAATTCTTAGGTTCTTCGCAGTCCATGCACGACATCTCTCAGCAATTGGTCACCATTATGCAGGATGGAAAAATTGATGCACAGGAAGCCTTGCAACTGGAACAAATTCTATGTGCCTTGGATCACATCATGCAGGACATCTGCAAACTGAAACAGACTTTTTCCACAACCTGTACCACAAATACAGCCGGTGTATCCGGTTCTGAATCTTAAATTTCAATCGAAAAGGAGTTATTATGTATACCTGTATCAAAACAGAAGGAGCTGCCAGACGGGGCGTTTTTGAAACCGTACACGGCACGATTCAAACCCCATTTTTCATGAATGTTGGAACAGCTGCTGCCATTAAAGGCGGTATCTCTTCCATTGACTTGGCAAATTTAAAATGTCAGGTCGAACTCTGCAACACCTACCACTTGCATCTTCGCCCGGGTGATACTGTCATCCGGCAGATGGGCGGTCTGCACAAGTTTATGCACTGGAACAAGCCGATTCTCACAGACAGCGGCGGATTTCAGGTGTTCTCGCTTGCAAAGCTGCGGAAAATCAAGGAAGAGGGCGTTTATTTCCAATCCCATATTGATGGAAAACGGATTTTCATGGGACCGGAAGAAAGTATGCAGATTCAATCCAATCTGGCTTCTACCATTGCTATGGCATTCGATGAATGCGTAGAAAATCCATCTCCGTTCGACTATGTTAAGGCATCCTGTGCCCGTACGGTTCGCTGGCTGGAACGCTGCCAGAAAAAAATGGCACAGCTGAACGATGACCCGAACACCATCAACCAGCATCAGCTTTTGTTCGGCATCAATCAGGGCGGCACATTTGACGGCTTACGAACGGCACACATGAAAGAAATTGCTACGATGGGCTTAGATGGCTATGCCATCGGCGGTCTGGCAGTTGGCGAACCAACGGATGTGATGTATCATATCATCGAAGAAGTTGAACCGTTCATGCCGAAGGACAAGCCACGTTATCTGATGGGTGTAGGAACCCCGGTAAACATACTGGAAGGTATCGAACGGGGAGTCGACATGTTCGACTGTGTAATGCCTACACGTAACGGACGCAACGGTATGCTGTTTACAAAAGACGGTATCATCAACATGCGTAACAAGAAATGGGAAACCGACTTCTCTCCCATCGAAGCCGACGGGGCTTCCAGCGTAGATACGTTGTACAGCAAGGCTTATTTGCGCCATCTTTTCCATGCGCAAGAGCTACTGGCCATGCAAATTGCCTCGATACACAACCTGGCATTCTATCTGTGGCTGGCAGGAGAAGCAAGAAAACATATTATTGCCGGAGATTTCTCGACCTGGAAGCCAATGATGGTCAAAAGAGTATCAACTAGATTATAAGAAATGAAAAGCAATCGATTTATAAAACGGCTGGACTGGTATATCATCAAGAAGTTCTTGGGGACATACGTATTTGCT
>ERZ773209.662-NODE-662-length-24001-cov-4.172889_pt1 | contig 24001 bp, 16 predicted proteins | sample MGYA00511109_ERZ773209 | MGnify/ENA primary metagenome ERZ773209 (study PRJEB29015, sample SAMEA2737786) | human gut metagenome | biome: human gut; feature: human-associated habitat; material: faeces | place: China | collected 2012 ...
CCGTGCAGATGGAGCAGCAGACCGAGCCGTCTGAAACAGACAACGGCCAGACCGATGAGAGCAGCCCCGACCCCGGCGAGGATGTAACCGAAGCCACCCCGGAAGCGGCAGAAGAGCAGCCCGCTGAAGAAGAAATCCCTGCTGCCGTTGTCGGCGCGGAACTGTACACCGATCTCCCCAATGCACCCATTGGTTCCTACATCGGCAGCGAGGGTCTGCCGGTTGCCACCGGTGAAACTAAAATCGGTATTTCCGAGTGGCCCGAAAGCCAGCTGGAAGAAGGCGGCAGTTATCTGACTGCCGTTGCACTGGACAATGACGGCCTTACCATGGCCGCGCCCCTGCTGGACGGCGCAGACTATGCCATTGTTCCCATTATGGCACAGGTCGAATATCCCGCAGACGGCAGCAGCACCGACATGATCCTGCCGGATGGCGTGACCTTGCTGGACTTTTACGGCGAACCCGCCACTGATGCCGATGCCCTGCTGCACAATAGCTACCATGAAACCTCTGCCGCCGTCATGGGTGTATATGTACAGGCCGCTGCCGATTTTACCGCACAGCTTGTCTACACCGGTCCGGACGGCAGCACGCAGATTAAAACGCTGTATGTCACCATTGACCGTAAACACACGGTGGCGTCTCCGTTTGCTGATGCCGGTATTGCTGCCTACGGCGAACGCCCTATCCCCGACGTAACAAGCGGCAAAATCACCAAGGTCGCCAAAGTCAATGGCACTTGGCTGATTTGGTTCAACGGCGAACCCGCCTACTGCTGCACCCCCGGCGCAGACGGCCAGCCCAAGAACTGTCCAACGTACACTTATGTCAATACTTCTATGGTTGGCGCAGACCAGTATGTACCCGGCGACCACTATGGCAACCAGTACAGAATCTGGGGCGGTTTGACCCAGCTTTCGCTCGGTATGCAGGAACTCCCTCCGGTTGCGCTCTCCGCAGAAGCGCCGAGTTTGCTGGATTCCTGCCGCACGATCTATACAGATGCGCAGATGCAGATTATCGAGAATTATCCTGACAGCACTGCCGCCAAAATTCTTATTGGATCCGCGCAGACGCTGTTGGAGGGCACAGACGCTTACGCATCCGCCCGCGGCTACTATACCTATATTTATCAGCCGGGCCGCGCGGGCTGGCAGACTGTGGCTGTGATTGGCCCCGAAATCTCCGATGACGAACCGAACCCCAAACCCATCGTGCAGGAAATTTACGCCAACTGGGAAGCCCCTGCGCAGACCGCAAGCGGCAGCTTTGATTTTGACTACGGTATCATCACCAACAAGGTGCAGCTTAAAACCACCGAGAAAGTGGACGGCGCGACCATCGAGATTGAACCCATCACCAAAAGCGGTACTATTGACGGCGGCACATGGAATATTTCTCCCGCAGATAAACAGACCGTCACCACTGCTGGCCATACCAACGATGACAATTTTCAAAACAATGGCGGTGCTGCATCTGCAAGTTGGACGCTGCACTACTCCGTAAGCAAAACCACCGACAGCCGCAGCGGGCGAGTAGGCCCCTACACCACGCAGGACGAAGCCGATGCAGCCGCCGACAGCGCCCGCGATGCTGCGATTGCCGAGTTGCAGGGCGAGGCCCAGCGCATGGTGGACAATGCGGTTGCATCTGCAAAGGCAGAACTGGCGAACGTCAAATTCCGCTATGAGGAAGTGGGTGTTCCTTACGGTTTTGAAATGTATTGGGGCAGCAATGGCAGCAACCAGACCATTTCTGTACCGGCCAATTCCAACAATGCTTATCAGATGAAAAACGATGAATGGTCTCTGCAGGTCAACCTCAAGAAAACCGACAGCGAAACCGGCAACCAGATTGCTGCCGATGCCCAGTATGAGATTTTCCAGTGGGATACTGTAACGGGCAAATACCAGCCCACAGGTGGCTACAACACTTACAGTGTGCAGCGCCAAGGCGATGGCACTTATGCGGTCATCAACAGTGCGGCCTATGCGACCACGGATTCTATGCGCCACACCCTCTACTACACACAACGTAATGCGGGCAAGTTTATCATCGTGGAAACCAAAGCGCCCACAGGCTATTTTGGCGATTGGACAGACATCAATCATCCCGGCATGGCCAACACTCCGCTGGGCAAGCGCGGTTACTATATCGAAATCACCAAGGATAAGGACAATTCTGTAATCTGGCTGGACAATGCTGACTATAATGCCGACGTTGCCGCTGCCGACAAAGGCGGCACCAAACTTGTCACCAGTACAGGCGTAGAAACCACCGTTACCATTTACGACACTGCCAAGGATCCCCGTCGTACTTATAACACCGACAATAGCGGCAAGGCGGCCAACGAGGATAGCTACACAATCACGCCCACAGACGGCGTTATGAAAAATGACCGCACCTTGGGCGAAATCAGCATCTCCAAGGTTGACCTTGATGCCGTGCGGTATGTGGGCGGCAGCGCCGCCCACGGCACAGCCCTTGCCAGCGGGCAGGCTCACGGCGATGCCGCGCTGGACGGCGCGGTGTATGACCTCTACGCCGCCGAAGATATTACGCACCCCGATGGTGTGACCGGCGTGGTGGACTACTCCAAAATTGTGGATACAGACGGCAATCCCATCTGGCACACCACAATCCGCGACAACAGCGGGCAGTGGGTGTCTGATTATTTACCCGTTCTGAAAAAAGACCACCTTGTAGCCAGCGCTAAAATCGAGAATGGCTGGCTGTGCTTCAGCAATTTGTACCTCGGCAAATATTATGTCGTAGAGCGCTCCACCGGCGTGGTTATCCCGCTGCGTGACGGCGCTCTTGCTGTTTCCGGAACCTATCCCAACGTGGACAGCCGCACCAAGGCAGCCACCGGGCAGACCGCCGCGCTTGCCAAGAACGGCAGCGGCCAGTACACGGATTGGGTGTATCGCAATCAATTCAGCACCATTTCCAAGAGTAAAGCGCTGGACGGAAGTTGGACTTACGATGCCTACTACCTGTCCTTTGCAGGCGGCTACCTTTGCGATGAACATAACTACTACATCACGCCCGCCTATTCTGATGAGGGTTGGTATGTAGAAAAGACCACCTTTGCCGACAATCGACAGGCAGCCGGTGAACAGATCGACAAGACCAGTTACAGCGCCAATTACCACATCCATGCTGATAACGCTTTGGCCGAAAGCCAAGACCAAGTTGCCAAAGGCAATGTGGAAATCAGTAAAATCGTATCCTCCAGCGGCCAAAGCAACGGACTGGAACTGGAGGGCGCGGGCTTTACGTTCTTCCTTGTGTCCGACCTGTCCAAAGCAGAACAGTTTGAACAGACCCGCAGCGGCAGCTACACCCTGCAAAGCATTTTGGATGCCTACATTGATAAGACCTACGATAACGAGCATCCGAAGTGGGATTTTTCTGCGGAAACGCAGGCCATCGCAAAGACCTATGAGGTCAACGCTGACGAAATTGCCGCCTACAACAAAACGCTGACTGCCGAAGGCGAAAACAAAAACGGCAAGGGCGATGGCTGGCAGCCCACCGGCAGCGCCAACGAATACCAGCTTGCCGAGATTTTCAGCAATGACACCGGGAATATTCGTGTGCAGGGCTTGCCCTATGGCACTTATCTGCTCGTGGAAACCACCGTACCGCACGACCTGTTCCAAGCTGAGCCTTTTATTGTTACCGTTGACCCCGAACAGGATAACAACCCGTGGGGCGCTATGGCCACTCCCAAGGGCAGCGTAATGACAGGCTCTGACAGCTATCAGAAATTCACCGTACTGGACGAGGAAATCGAAGTTTATCTCCGCATCACCAAAATTGACGAGGAAACCGGCAAACCGGTACTGCTGCCCGACACCGCTTTCCAAATCTATTGGCTGGATGAGCAGGGGCATTACCGTTATGACAGCAACGGCAACCCGAAGCTCGTCACGATGACCGATACCGTCAACAGCCATCTGACAAAAGATGTAACCACTTTTTACACCAACGGCGAGGGCATTCTGACCTTGCCCGAAAAGCTGCCGTTGGGCAAGTATCGCATTGTAGAAGTCACCGGCCCGAACGGATTCTACAACGAATGGCTGGATTCTGCCGGATATGAAAACGGCATTTTGGCCGACGATGCAGATGGCATCTACTATGTGGATTTTGAAATCACCACAGACCGCATTTACGCAGCCACCGGCGACAAAAACGAGAACGGCATGGATACCCTTGTGATTGGTGAAAACTACTCTAACCATGAGACGCTGGGCAAATTGACGATCCGCAAAACAGGCGAGGTCTTAGCTGGCTGGAAAACAGAAGTTGGCGCACTTGACCCGTGGATGACCGGCGAGGCCGAGGACGGCAATTTCGTGTATGAAACCCGCCCGCTGGCCAGTGCGGAGTATACCATCACCGCCGCCGAGGATATTTATACGCAGGATCGGCAGACCGACAATTATGGCAACCGCACGCTCTGGTATGCCAAGGGTGATGTGGTCGCCGTAGTCACCACCGGCGACGGCAGCGCAGACATTGCCGCCTTTGCCCCTGCCCGCACCAAGGCCACCTACGATTTCCTGTCCGTAATCCATGACGGCACGATTGGCGAAGTCAGCGTGACCCTGCCGCTGGGCAGCTACCATATCGAGGAAACCAAACCGCCTTACGGCTATATCGGCACCACTGACAGCTATGATGTCACCTTTGCATGGGATAACGAACTGAACGATGTGGTTATGGCCACGAGCATTGCCAAGGTTGACGGCGCTGCATCTTCCCAGAGTTTTGAGATCGTGCGCAGCAAGGATGCCAACGCCGATTTCACCGAGCAGCAGACCTTAAAATTTCACAATGACCGTGAAAAGGCCAAAGTAGGTGTTTACAAAGTTGACCGCGAAACCGGCAAATACCTTGCGGGTGCGGTATTCAACCTGTACGCTGCCGACGATATTTACAGCGCAGATGGCAAACTGCTGTTTGCAGCGGGCGAACTGGTCGCCACTAGCCCCGAAACTGGCGCAGACGGCTACACCTATTTTGACTGCGATATTCCTATTCGCGGCGAGTATTACGGCAGCAGCATCCGCAAGGACGCCACCACCAACAGCGGTAATTACATCGTCAAGGAACTCCGCGCCCCTCTCGGCTATTACGTCAACGAGGAGCCGATGGAAGTCACTTTCACCTATGATGGACAAGCTACTATGGTGCTGGATAACACCTGTGCCAACAAGCCTACGGAAATGTGGGTAAGCAAACGTGACCTTAACAACGACGAGGAACTGCCCGGCGCCACCCTTGCTATCAAGGATACGGACGGCAATACCGTAACCACATGGGTGTCCACCGATGAGCCGCATCGCGTGACCGGGCTGCATTTCGGTGAATCTTACACACTGACGGAGATCCGCGCCGCTGATGGGTACGCACTGGCCAATGATATTACTTTCCGCCTGATTCAGAAATCCGATGAGGACGGCAATCATCTGGAGGAGTGCGAAGTTTACTATCTGACCACCAAGAACATTTTGTTCTGGAAGTGGGATGATTGGAAACTGCTGGACGATGTGACCGTTATTATGCAGGATGATATTACCAAGGTGCAGATTTCCAAGAAAGACCTTACCACCAATGAAGAACTTCCCGGCGCGGAACTTATCATTACCGATGAAAAAGGCAGCAAAATTGACCGCTGGATTTCTACCGATGCACCGCACTACATGGAGAAGCTGCCCGCTGGCAAGTATACCTTGACCGAGGTGACTGCCCCGGACGGTTATGCCATTGCGGAGCGCATGGAGTTTGAGGTGCTGCCCAACGGTGAGGTGCAGACCTTTGAAATGTTTGATGATACCATCAAGGTAAAAATTTCCAAGGTAGACATCACCACCAACGAAGAACTTCCCGGCGCAGAACTGGTTATCAAGGACAAGGACGGCACCGAGATTGACCGTTGGATTTCCACAAACGGACCACATTATGTGGAAAAGATGCCAGCAGGAGATTATACACTGACGGAAATCACCGCACCCAACGGCTACAAGGTTGCAGAAAGTATCGACTTTACCGTTCTGCCCACCGGCGAGATGCAGACCGTGGTAATGAAAGATGCCCGCGAGGACACACCGACACCTACCCCCGACAACACGCCGACCCCGGACCATACTCCGCAGTCCACGCCGAACACGACCCCAGCGCCGACACCCGTGCCCGCTGCACCCACTGCAACACCCACGCCGCTGCTGACGATTCCTAAGACCGGCGACAATTCTTCGTTGGGACTGCTGCTGGCGATTGCGGGAATCTCTCTTGCAGGGCTGGCCGTTCTGGTCCACAAGAGCGCCCGCCGCAAAGATATTGCGCCCCGTGACGATGATGACGAGGACACCGAGGACTAAGGAATAATCGGAAAATGAAATATACTTTTTTACAGGGAGGACCGCGTGGTCCTCCCTATTTTTATAGGAGAGAAGATGGCAAAACACATTTTAAGTTGCAGTTTCGGAAAAGACAGTATCGCCACCGCGTTGCTGGCCTTGCAGCATGGTGAACCGCTGGACGAACTTGTGTATTGCGAGGTCATGTTCAGCGAGGAAATATCCGGCGAGCTGCCCGAACACAACCGATTTATCCACGAAACGGCAATCCCGTATTTTGAACAGCGCGGCATCCCGACACGGGTTTTGCGCTCCGAAAAGACCTATCTATCCTGCTTTTACCATGTTGTCACACGAGGAAAAACCAAGGGGATGCTTTCGGGATTCCCTCTGAGTGGGCGCTGTACAATTCAGCGGGATTGCAAGCTGCCGCCGATCAAGGCATATCAGAAGGCATTGCCCCCGGACACGGTGCAGTACATCGGCATCGCCGCAGATGAACCCAAGCGACTGGCACGATTAAAGCCCGGTCAGATTTCTTTGCTGGACAAGTACCATGTGGCCGAACCAGAAGCGAGGTCTATGTGCGCAGCTGAGGGGCTGCTGTCCCCGCTGTATGACTTCACTAAACGCGGGGGTTGTTGGTTTTGCCCGAACGCATCAATCAGCGAACTGCGGTATCTCTACAGATACCACCCCGAACTCTGGCAGCTTTTGCTTGAATTACAGGACGTGCCGAATAAACCCACCGAACGTTTTAGTTGGCGACGCACTTTTCGTGAGATAGACGAACGCTTTCGGCAGGAGGGCGAACAACTAAGTTTTTATGAGGAACGGTGAACAATGGACGAACAGAAAAGACCCCGCGCGTGGGTGTACGCGAGAATTCCCGGCGACTACGATGGCACAATGAACAGCTATAAAGTTTGCTCAATGCAGGCGCTGCATGACGGCTGTGATATTGTCGGTGGGAGCATCGATGAACGCGGCGGCTGGCTGCTGCGTCCCGGCTACCGTGATATGCTGCGGCAAATTAAGGCCGGAAAAGTTGACCGGGTTTACATCTGCCGTATGCGTCAGGTCAGCGGCAAGGAGCGCCACTTGTACTCTTTTTTCAAGCGGCTTATGCAGCACGGTGTACAGGTCACGGCGATAGAATACAGCCTGCGTGACCGGGTTAATATGTTTCGGCTGGCTCGTCGTGTCGAACGTTATGCGACCCGAAAGAGGCGGCAACTGCCGTGGTGATTTTCAGCAGGCGGCGTACTGTGCCTATGGCACAGTACGAGCAAGCATGTCATTTTGCTGTCATGACAGCAAAACGACCACTTGTTAGGGGACCCCCCTAAGACCCCGTGGACTTTGCCGCCGTATTTTACAAAAAAAGGAGGTGCGCGATTATCGCAATACGAAAAAAGCAGTTGACTGTCCGCTTTACGGAAGAAGAATATGCAGCCTTAAAAGGAAAGTGCGAAATTGCGGGCATGAAAATGGAGCCGTTTGTCCGTTCGTTGGTGGATGGGTGCAGAATCAAACCCGCACCACCCGACAGCTACAACAAACTGCGCCAGCAGTTGTCGGCCATCGGCAACAATTTGAATCAGTTGACCCACGTTGCAAATGCGACAGGCCGAGTAAGTGCTTCGCAGTTGGACAGAGCGCAAAGCCTACTGGAAGATATGTGGCGCTGTGTGAGGGATAGTCTTTGATATGGCATATACCAAAATTATTAAGGTGAAGTCGAACTTGAATCTGTGTTTAGACTACACAAGCAATCCAATGAAAACCGAGCGCCGGAGTGCGGAGGACTTGAACAAGCTGCTTAACTACACTCAAAACAATGACAAAACCGAACACCAACTATATGTAAGCGGATTTAACTGTATACCGCAAAACGCCTATGAAATTATGATGGAAACCAAAACACGCTGGCGCAAGCCTGTAAAAGACGGCAACATTTTGGCCTATCATATTATACAAAGTTTTGCGCCCGGCGAAGCCACGCCCGACCAAGTGCATCAAATCGGCTGCGAGTTTGTGCAGCGCTTTCTCGCAGATCGATTTGAATGTACTGTATCAACCCACCTTGACCGAGGGCATCTGCATAATCATATTGTAGTAAATTCTGTATCCTACGCTGATGGCAGAATGTTCCGAAGCGATTTCAATACCTATTATAAGGGAATCCGCAAAACTTCCGATGAACTTTGCCGAGAAAATCGGCTGTCCGTCATCGAAACGGACGGCAAGGGAAAATCTTATGACGAGTGGCTAAGCGGTCAGACCGGCAAGCCTACCATTCGTGGTATGGTACGCAAGGATGTGGAACAGGCCATTGCTGCCACCGACAGCTTTGATGGTTTTATTCTCGAATTGCAGAACATGGGCTACACGGTCAAATATGGCCCGCGTGTGGAACACATAGCGGTGCGCCATAAAGACGCTCAACGAAATATCCGCATTGACCGGCTCGACCCGCGCTTTTCCGAGACAGCGCTGCGGGAGTATTACCGCCAACTGCACCGTATGCCCACCGAAATGCAGCAGGAATACCGGCAGGAAAATGCCCCGGCAAAACCGAAATGGCAGCCCACAGAATTACAGCCCACTGTGCGGCGAGCGCGGTATCTCGGCAAGCTGCCGCGCCGGTATCCCAAGGTGTCCGGCTTTATGGCTTGCTACTATCACTACTGCGCCCTGCTGCGGAAAGCCTACCACGGCAAGAGCACAAAGCGCTGCTACTTTTTGCTGCGTGAGGATTTTCTGCTGTTCAGCCGATACCAGCAGCAGACAAAATTCCTATGGGAAAACCATATTGAAATTATGGATGAACTGCTGGCCTACAAGGAAAATGCAGAAGTCCAAATCCAACAGCTTGCCCGCCAGCGCAAAGTTCTGTATCGCCAAAAACGTGAGCCGGAACGTGCCGCGCGGGAAGAAAAAATCAAATCACTGACCCAGCAAATGAAAGCCCTGCGCCATGAGGTTTACATCTGTTCCGACATCGAAACAGATGCTGCCGAGGTGCAGGAAAAACTACGGCAAGCAGAACTTGCCGCACAGGAAGAACGAAATGAGGTGAAACAAGATGAACAACGGAGGCGAAGCAGCCGATCAGATGGTGCGGGAAGCCTTACAGGTTACCGAAGTAGCCATTAAGCTGTCTGCGCTGGGTATTAAAAATGCACTGGCCTTATCGCTGGCCTACGCCAAGGAAAATCCTAAAGTGAAAGGCAAAACCAGCCTTGACCGTCTGTTGCGGGAGGGCAAGGAACTAAAAATTATTGCCCTGCAAAGCAAGGACGTGGGACAGTTTAAGGAATTGGCCAAGCAGTACGGCGTTTTATTCGCGGTCATCAAGGATAAGGCACAGAACGAAAAAGTTGACGTCATGTTCAAAGCCGAAGATGTCGCCAAACTGAACCGCATCTATGAGCAGTTGGGATATGCCATTCCCAAGGTCACTACGGCAGACAGAAAAAAAGACCCAACCCGCCGTCAATCCGGCGACAGCTTGCTGACGCGCGGGAAGAATCCTTTGGATATTGACCCCCGGCCATCTGTGCGGGCAACCATTATGGCACTGAAAAATGCAGCGCAGAAGGCAGAACAGGCGCAGGAAAAAGTGCAGGATATTACTGCGAAGGAGGAACGATAAATGTACGAACAGCGATTGCCCATCGAGGAGTGGAAAGCCAAAAAGCAAGCCGAACTTAAAGAAACCGTTGCGGCGCAAAAATCCGCATTGCAGGAAGTTGTGCAGGATGGCCAGCGCCTTGCCGACTATCTGTACGGCAGGGGGCGGCTTGGCAGCCATATCACATCCGGCAATGCAGCACTTGTGCTGCAAACCCTGCCGCAAGCGCGGGCCGTATTGACCGCCAAAGACTGGGATAAATTCGGGCGACGCGTAAACAAAGGGGCAAAAGGCATCCCGCAGCTTGTGCGCGTCAATGGTTATTATAATGTCGGCTCAATTTTCGATGTGTCCATGACCTACGGCAATAAGCCGTATCCGATTCCTGAAATCAAGCCGGAGCAGATGGACAAGGCCATCAAGGAACTGGAGCGCCTTTCCCCGGTCAACATCATATTTCAAAATGAGGGCGTTGTCGGGTACGATGCCGAGCAACACGCGATTGTGTTCCCAACGGCCATGCCGCAGCGTGAAGTGCTGGCACGACTGTCCGCCGAAATCGTCATTGCAACCGCAGAGCAGCACACGCCGGGTATCTCCCAAGCGCCCTATCTACAAAAAACGGCTATGGCAGTATCGGTGGAGTTTTGCGGGCGGTTTTCCCTGCCGATGCCCGATACCGCTGCCGCTGTTTTGGACGGGATGGATACCCTCATTCCACCCGGCGAGGAACGCAAAACACTGGAAGAAATTCGGGAACTGTCTGTAACTATTGGAGACACTGTGGAAAAGGCACTCGGTTTGCAGCGCGGTCAGAGCGCACCGCAGCGGGATGAGGCCCGCTAAACATCATGCGCCCGAATAAGGACCGCCGCACAGAAATTATTCTGTACGGGCTGTTGCTGATACCGCTGCTGTTTACTGCCGCAGCGCTGGCACAGGCAACTGAACAGGCACAGGGGCTGGCAGAAATCACCGCAGTGTTGTCCGAAATTCTGCACACCCCATCCATGCTGCGCTGGTGCGCCAGCACTCCAAAATTTCTGCTGGCGGTGCTGATGCTTTATCCGTTGGCCGTCTACTGCTATATGCTCGACCAAGCAGACCGCCACCCCGGCGCGGAACATGGTACGGCCAAGTGGGGCAGCGCCCACAGACTAAACATCAAGTACCGCAACACCAAAGACTCCAAAGAAAATTACATCTTGACCGAGAATGTACGCTTCAGCACCGACAGCCACGCGCATAAACATAATCTCAACATTATCGTTATCGGCGGATCTGGCAGCGGCAAGACACGCTTTTATGTGAAGCCCAACGCGCTGCAACTGATTGGCTCATATCTATTTCTGGACCCCAAAGGGGAGTTGACACGCACCCTCGGCAGAATCATGGAAACAAAAGGTATCAGCGTGACAGTGCTTGACCTTGTGCATTTTCAAGGGCATTACAATCCGATGGCCTATCTCGAAACCGATGAGGACGCCATCAAGCTGGCGTTCGCCATCGTCAACAACACCAAACCCAAGGATGCCCCCAGCGGCGGCGATAAGTTTTGGGATGATTCCTCGGTGCTGCTGATTTCCGCGCTGATTCTCTATCTCATGTACGAAGCCCCCGCCAGTGAGCAGAATTTCTCGACGCTGATGTACATGATTCTAAATTGTCAGGTCAGTGAGAATGAAATGGTCGAGAATCCCCTGATGATGCTGTTCGGAGAATTGGAGCGACGTGACCCGCAGCACCCCGCCGTCCTGCAATTCAAGTCTTTTATGTTGGGTGCAAAAAAGACGTTGCAATCCATCTTGATTTCGGCAGCGGCAAACTTGTACATGTTCAACTCCCGCAAGTTTGCAGAAATGACTTCGCGCGATGAAATGTTCCTGCCGCGTATGGGGCTGGAGCAGCGGGCATTATTTATTGTTTTGCCCGACAATGATACAACTTTTAATTTCATTGCAACGATGCTCTACACGCAGCTTTTCGACCAGCTTTTTCGTTTGGCAGATTCCACGCCGGAATACAACGGTGCGCTGCCGGTTCATGTGCGGCTGATGATGGACGAGTTTGCAAATGTTGCCTTGCCCAAGAACTTCAAAAATATCTTGGCAGTGTGCCGCAGCCGAAATATCAGCTGCGATATTATTTTGCAGAACATTGCCCAGCTAAAAAGCCTGTTCAAAGACGATTGGGAAGGCATAATCGGAAACTGTGACACCCTGCTTTACCTCGGCGGCAACGAGTACGGCACATACGAATATCTTTCCAAGATTCTCGGCAAGGAAACCGAACGCACCAAAAGCCAAAGCATTGGCAAAGGCAGCCGGGGCAGCAGCAGCGACAGCCTGCAAACGGCGGGCCGTGAACTGTGTATGCCCGATGAAATCCGCCGTATGCGTGACGATGAGTGCCTGCTGCTGATGCGCAGCGAGGACCCGGTCATCGACAAAAAGTATAATCTGCTTCATCACCCGAATGTAAAATATACACCCGATGCAGGAGGTGAGCCTTATGTAATGCCGCCCGACTATATGGGCGACGCCGTCACTATCACAATGGATGCTGTTGCCGCAGCGACAGCACCCGAAATCACCGAAGAAATGTACGAACAGCTCGACTACTTAGAAAAACACCCGGAGGAAAATTATTATGAAAATGAAGAAAACTTCTCTCAATACGACCAAGGTGACTGACCGCAAAATCAAGCGCCTTTATCTTGTGGCGGCGACGGTGGTTGCCGCTGCTTTTGTTATGGCCATGCCTGCCTTTGCAGATGATCCGCTGACGACCATCAACAATCTGAGTGACTTTGTGTTCAGCGCCATCAAAGCCATCGGCGCGATCCTACTGGGGTTCGGCATCGTGCAAATCGGCCTTGCTCTCAAAGGCCACGATGCCAGCCAGAGGGCGCAAGGCTTTATGACGTTCTTCGGCGGCGTGGTTATCTACTTTGCAAAGGATATTCTTGATATGATTCTGTAAGCGATGCCGTCTCGTTGACTTTTATGCTAAATAAGCGTATAATGTTTAGCGTGAAAGTCAATTTGAGAGAAGGTGTGTGCTATGGATTCTACAACGAAGATTATAGAGTTAGCTTCCCAAAATAATGGCATCGTAACTGCTGCTATGATTTCTTCTGCCGGAATATCACGCGGAAGTTTGAAATATTTGGCCGATACAGGCCGATTAGATCAGGTCTCCCGTGGGGTATATACCCTGCCGGAAGTTTGGGAGGATGAATTTGTATCCATTCAAGAGCGATATAAGCGTGGTGTATTTGCATTGGATACCGCACTGTTTCTGCATGATTTGACTGACAGGACACCACACAAGTTTCACATGGCATTTCCCTATGGATATAATACATCCAGTCCAAAAGCAGCGGGAATTTTATGCTCTTGCAAGAAAGAGCCTTATTACAGTCTTGGAATCGCGCTGGTTGACACCCCTGCCGGAAATACAGTCCGGGCCTACAATGCAGAAAAAACCCTATGTGAAATTCTAAAGCCCATCAGCCACACGGATATTCAGATCATTACAGATGCATTCAAGCGGTACGCTGGCCGTAAAGATAAGAACATTCCTTTGCTTTCGGAATATGCTCATCAACTACGCGTAGAAAAGCGGCTGCGTCCTTATTTGGAGGTACTATTATGAAAAACGCTATGCAGCTGAAAGCGATTATGAAAAAGCTGGCGAAAGAAAACCAGATTTCCGCACAGCTTGTTCTGCAAAATTATATGCTGGAACGATTCTTGGAGCGGGTATCATTATCCCCGTATCGGGATAATTACATTATCAAAGGTGGCTTTTTAATTTCCTCTATGGTGGGGCTGAACTCCAGAGCGACAATGGATATGGATGCAACCATAAAGGGTTATCCAGTTACGCAGGATGCCGTCCAAAAGATGATAGAGCAGATTCTCACCGTTCCTGTTGACGATGACATCACATTTACATTCAAAAGCATTGGTGAAATCCGGGAGGGTGATGAATATACTGGATACCGCGTAGCTTTGACAGCCGATTTTCCGCCTATGGCAGTTCCCTTAAAGCTGGACATCACTACTGGCGATAAAATCACACCACGCGAAATTCAATATGACTACAAGTTGATGCTGGAAGATCGTCATATTCAAGTTATGGCATACAATTTGGCCACCATTCTGGCGGAAAAGCTGGAGACTGTAATATCTCGCAGTGACCAGAATACCCGGCCAAGAGATTATTATGATGTCTATATCCTTACCAAACTGCAAGCAGAAAATATAGACTTTCCCGCTTTAGGGGCGGCACTGATGGCTACAGCCAGTAAGCGAGGCTCTGATTCGATTTTGCAAGATTATAGAGCAATTGTGGAAGCGGTGCGAAACAGCGAGATTATGCGTAGGCAATGGGATAATTACCGAAAAGATTTCGATTACGCTTCCACCATCAGCTTTGATGAAGTGTGTGATGCAGTTGCTTCTACAATGGACACCCTAATAACAAACAATTTTTTTAATTAAGCTATGCAGTCGGCAGACTTTCTGTCGGCTGTTTTCTTTTATCTGAAAGTGGGTGAAAACTTGAATCAAAACTGGATCGTCGAAAATCTGAACAATGCCTTTACTACATGGAACGAGAAGCTGAGTGAACTGTGGGGCCTTGTTACCACCAGCCCGGCTACCTTCAAAGGCGGTGCTGTCTGGGGCATCATGCAATCCACGGAGCAATGCTGGCCATCGGCTATGCTCTGGTTATTCTGCTTTTCGCCATGAGTCTGTTCAAAAACACCGCAAACTTCCACGAATTGAAGAGGCCCGAAGCGGCTCTGCACTACTTGATCCGATTCGTGGCAGCCAAAACAGCGGTGGGATACGGAATGGAGATCATGCTTAAGGTCTTTGAAGTGTGCAACGGCATTGTCAGCGAGATGGCTGACAGTATGGGCGGTATTTCTCAAGCAATGGTTTCTCTGCCCGGTGAGGTACAGACCGCCATTGAGAATGTGGGCTTTCTGGCCAGTATTCCGCTTTGGTTGGTTACCATTTTGGGTAGCCTATTTGTCACCGTGTTGTCCTTCATCATGATTTTGACCGTCTATCACCATTCGCAGCAAAACGGTCGATACGCTGGCCACGGACTACCACTTCACGCAGGATCAGTGCGATATTCTGCACCTGCTGCTTTCCGACGAGATGTGTCCCATGCTGGTAGCTTTGTGCGGTTCGGGCCTTGGTGCTGGCACCGGCACCCCGCCCGCCGGGGACGGAACGCTGCTCTGGCCTTTGCCGGGACATACCATGCTGACCACGCACTTCGGGGAAGTGGACGCCTTCGGCAATGCCGGGCATCGCGGCACGGATATTCCCGCGCCGGAAGGCACACCCATCTTAGCTGCCCACAGCGGCACGGTGCTTGTCAGCGGCTGGAACGACAGCTACGGCAACCAAGTGCTGCTCGACAGCGGCACAGGGCTTTCCACCCGCTATGCCCACATGACCGCGTTTATCGTCACGTCCGGTCAAACCGTGACCGCAGGACAAACCCTCGGATATGTCGGCAGCACCGGCGACAGCACTGGCAACCACTTGCACTTTGAGGTGATGCTGAATGGAGGATTGACGGACCCGATGCTCTTATTTTGATTTTGCATTGATCAGGCTTTCTTCGTCACATACCCCTTGCGCATGACGGAGGTGATTTCGATTTGCGTGCCGAGCTTGCGGCGCAGCTTGGCGATGTGCATATCAACCGTGCGGGTGTGAACGGGCGCGGTGATGCCCCAGACCTGCGCCAGCAGCTCGGGGCGGGTGGTGATGCGACCGGCGTTGTCAAGCAAATACAGCAGCAGGGCAAGCTCGGTCTGCGTCAGGTACACGGCTTTGCCGTTTTGCGATACCTGCCGTGCGGCGGCGTCAATTTGTAAATTGATGTTGTTCATCATGTGTAACACCTGATTATTCGTAAAATCCGGCGTGACCGTTGTCTAGCAGCCATGCGTGTATAGTACTGATTTGCAAACCTCTGCAAAGACTCACAATGCGTCCAAATCTACGCCCGCCCACTCGTAGGCTTCCGTCAAATCGCTGCCGATGGCCCACGCAAGCGCCGCGGCTGCAAGCACCAAAAATATCGGCACCCACATCAGGTTGTACGGCGCACCGGCGGCGTTGGTGCCCTGCGTTTGGCACAGCGCGGCGGCGTAGCGGGTAAAAGCCCAGCCACTCGATGCCGTTGCTCATGCCCGAAAGCGCCAGCAGCGCGGGTAGGCAGTAGCCGACTGCCGAGACGAACAGCGCCGCCAACAGGCTGCCCAATTTTTGCCCCAACCACAGCGTCAGCCGCGCCATGCACAGGCAGGCTGCCGCGCGGCAGAGCAGCCAAAACAGCAAAAGATCCGACAGCGTGATACATTTCGGAACGGCTTCCAACTCGGAAATGCTCATTGCGGGGGCCAACAGCGCGGGCAAGCCGTAATCGCGCAGCCCCTGCCACAGATGCGGCAGCGCCGTGCCTGCCGCAATCACGATGGCCGCCAAATTGCTTTGCCGCAGTTTGGCGCGCACGGTGGCGCGGCGGCCTAAGGGCGTCGCGCGCAGCACGGTCTCCATGCCGCCCTTGCGCTCCATGGCAAACAGACCGCTGAAGCACAGTGCACACAGCAGCCCCGCCCACAGCGTATCCTGCACATTGGCGGTGCCGGACAATCCGAACAGCTTTTTGTAGCCGCTCTCGTACACCAGCCACGCGCCGGGGTGCTCCTTTAAGTAGTAGTTGATATTGTTTTGCACGACCTGCTGGTAAATATTGTGCTTCTGCTGCAACGCGCCGTAGGCCAGCATCGCCTCGTTGCTCAGCTCTCCGCGCGCCACGCGCCGCTGTACGGCCAGCATCGGGGCGAACTCCTCGCCCTGTGCAGTCAACCAGTCGCGGCTCTCCGCCGTCCACGGACCGGAGATGTGCTTCATGTAATAGGCATAGTAAATTTCGTCGGCGTCGATGTAGCTCTCACTCGTCACGCCCTGATACACACCGAACACCAGAAACGCCGCAAGAAACACCGCCGCGCCGTTCAGCACAAGCAGCTTGCGGGCTTCTTCCTTTATAATAGAAGTGGCTTTTGTTTTGCGCGTCAGGCCCAGCACGATGCCGCGTTTGGCGGCGGGCAGCAGCTGCGCGCGGGCAAACACCGTGCAGAACGCTGCCGCGAACAAAACGCCATAACACACGGCCGCCGTCCACTCGACGAGCGGCAGAGGAACGGGACTGCCAAACCAGAATAAATTGCGGTAGTTGCCCAACAGCTCATTGGTTTGCAGCAGGCTGACCAGATTCGCGTACTTGATTACGTTTAACCGACTCGTGGCGGGGATGGCTGCGCGCACGCCGTACATGGCCAACGGCAAGGCCAGCGCGCCCACCCAGCCCGCGGCGGTGCGGCGCGCCGTCAACGCCGCCAGCATGACCCAAAGACCCATCACGAACGCCCCGGCCCACTTGGCCAGCAGAAAGCGAACAAGATACCGCCCCACGGAAATTCGCATCGTGCAGCGCATCAGGGCCGGCACACTCTGAATCGTGCGCGTCAGCGGGCCAAGACCAAAGCTCGCATTGCAGTAGGCCAAATTTACGCCGTACAAAAGCGTCAGCACGGCCAACAGGCTGACGCCGAACGCCGACAGCTTAGCCAGCGCCGTTTGCAGCCGCCCGCCCGGCAGGCTGCGCACAAGCCCTAACAAACCGCTGTCGCGCTCCTGCCTTACCAGCAGCAGTGCCAACAGCAGCATGGCGGCCAGTAAAATCAGGTCGGTAAAGGCGTAGGAGATCGCCGTGTACAGCCCTTTTTGCGGGTAGTAGCTGATCTCGGTCGCGGTCAGCCCCGCATACACCTTGGCCGTAGCTTCAATGTTTTTTAAGTCGTAGCCGGTCTTGTCGTTTTGAAAGATCGAGATTCCCGCCAGCTGCGTCGCCTTGGTCTGCACGCCGTCCAGAAAATCGGTGTAGGAGGCCACGGTGTCGTACTCATTTTGCAGCTGGTTGAACAGCCGGTACTCGGTGTTCAGATCGTCGGTGAACAGCGTATAGCTTTTGTCCTTGTATTCCTGCTCGTAGGCGTCGAACATCGCAGCGTTCTCGTCGCGGTAGGCTTGCAGGTAGCTGTTGCCGGCGTAGGCCATATCGCGGTAGAAGCCGCCGATCTTGACAAGGCTTTCAATCTCGGTATATTTCCCGTGCAGGTACGCGCCCTTTTCTTCCATCGTCAGGCCGTCAAGCTGCGCGCCGACGGCGCGGTAAGCCGCAGCGGACGGCTGGCCGGAGGTGGGGCGGGTGCCCATCCAGAGCAGCAGCAGGTTGGCGGCGGCCAGCACGGCCAGTAAAAGCGGGAACAGCCGGTTGCCCCACACCTTGCGCAGCTCGGCCCAAAACAGGCTCATTTGCCGTCCTCCTCGCCGAACACGTTCAGATACACGTCCTCCAGCCCGCCGCCGGGGGCGTGGGCTGCGATCAGATCGGGCACGGGCGCGGCGTCCACGATCTTGCCCGCGCGCAGCAAAATCACCTTGGTCGCCACGCTCTCGATGTCCGAGACGACGTGCGTTGCCACCAGAATGATGCGGTCCTGTGCCATGCCGGCCAACAGTGTGCGCAGACGCACGCGCTCGCGCGGGTCAAGACCGGCGGTCGGCTCGTCCAAAATCAGCAGCTTAGGGTCGCCAAGCAGGGCGGCGGCCAGCAGCAGGCGTTGCTTCATGCCACCGCTGTACGCCGCCAGCCTCTTGTCGAGCTCGTCGGTCAGGTTGACGGCCGCGGCCACGCGCGCGACCTCGCCGGGCACGGCGGCGCGCGGGATCTCCTTCAGCGCGGCCATGTAGGCGAGGAAGCGGCGGCCGGTGTAGTTGTCGTACAGACCCTGCTGCTGCGGCATATAGCCGAGCACGCGGCGGAACGCGATGCCGTGCGCGGCGCGGCCGCACCACAGCACTTCGCCCGAATCGGCGGCCAACCCGCCGGTAATGATGCCGATCAGCGTGCTTTTCCCCGCGCCGTTCGGCCCCAAAAGGCCAAACAGGCCCGGGCCGAGGGTGATGGACACCCCGGCCAGAGCCTGTTTGGTTTTCGGCTTGCCCTGCCCGCGGCGGTGCAGCAGCGGGGCAGGCAGCAGATAGGTTTTGCGCAGATCGTTCAATGTAAGTTGCATGGCAGAGGTACGCTTTCTTTGTTCCAAAAGGTTGAGATAAGAATGATCGAACCATCCAGTGCGTATTATGATTTCTTGCTATATACATAATCGTCGAGGAGTATGTAGTTCGGAATATTGTTCCAATAATCGCTTTTTGCAATCAGGCGAAGGTTTGGCAAAAGCATTGTAGTGGTAATTTCGCGTCCATCCGGAGCGTAGTCTGGCACCTCATATTCCATCAGGCCATACCTAACAAGAAAATATTCCGATCCTTCTGCTAAAATCAAAACACTTTTCTCATCATCGGATGTCAGAGTCAATTTTTGAAGTGACTTGCTGATTGGATCAAACGCACACGAAACTGCCTGACCGCCTGAATCATGCATAGCAGTGGCCAACAAATGCCCATCGAAAGAATCTGCACTTAATGAAAGTTGGTCGTAAGATACTTCATCGTCGAAACAAATTGGATCGGAGAACAAGCATTCCGGCGTATCGCTTTCCAAATCCCAGCAATAAAGACCGTTCGTTTCCTTGTCCCAATAGTACATATTCCCGTTCATAAACATCTCGCTTCGCTCATCTTGCTTCCAGCGGCAAAGCTCCTGCTGTTGACCATCAGTTGAAAGCAGTGTAAGCTGATGTACCTGCTCTTGGACAGCGCGTACGATATCATCCGCAGAAAGGTCATCGCTTAACTTGGCCGGATTCAAAATGCTTTTTAGGATAATTTTATCTTGATGCGCTCCGACGATGAAATGTCGTGATTCCGAATCGAGTTGACATATTTCCCGTCGCGTACCATCGGCAATCTTCAACTGAATCAATGTGCTTGGGGTTGTTGTGCCATTGTCTTGAAGCAGACAAGAAAGATAGTAAAGATTTTCGCCGTCGCAGGCAACACAGCCGCTTACGATTGATTCATTCGCAGCCAATTTCGTCAAGATTTGTCGGTCTGCACCATCGAGGTTACATCGTGCAATATACCCTTGTCGCTCAGAAGTTTCGTCTGCCGCAAAGGATGGCGTGTTCAGTTTGAAAATAAAAAGGTAATCATCACTTAGGGCAAGATAACAACCGCCAATTGTACTTTCCAGATAACTGGTATCGGACTCATTGTTGTGATCACTGTTAATCTGGTTAGAAAGATAAATATGGCTCTTTGTAGCATAGTCGGTATATAGTAGGTTTCCGCCGTTGGCAGGTCGATCAAAGACCTCGTAGCAGCCCTTTTCATTTCCCAACATGCCAGAAGCGATAATACCATTGGCGGATGAAATGATTTTCATCTGCGCGGCATCAGAACTTCCGTCAGATGGCTGCGTCAAATCCACAGAATCCGTCTGCGATGTACTTTCTGTGACAGTTTCTTTTCCTTTGGCGTTTGCATCGGAAAGAGAAGCTGCACATCCGGAAAACAGCAGACAAATACAAAGGGTAAAAGCCATTCGACAAAACGATGAATTATGCATGATTCTCCCCCTATCGCAATTGTATCTGGATGGATGCCAGAGCATCACCAGTCTTTTAATTTGCTGCCATTTATTTTGCCTTGGCGCGCAGACCTGCATAGGTAATTCCTATAGCAACGAGGCGGTAAAAAATCATAAAAAGCAAGCAAAGCGCCGGAATCACGCAACACTACCACGTTTAGCGGTAGGCGGCAACTGCGCACGGGCAAACGCCGTGTAGAATGCGGCCACAAATAGAGCGCCGCAGCAGACTGCCGCTACCCATTGATGAGCGGCAGCCTGTGTTCAATCGCTTGTTGACGGCGCAAGCAAATACCAGCTGTGTATCGTATTGTATAACGTTGTGTTTGACGAAACGCTTTCAATCAAAAACGTATCTTTCCACGAACGAATGCGGTAGATTTCCTCGTCCTCCGGCACTTGGAGGGGCAGTTCACTGTACAAAGGGGCGCTATCCGCATTTCTGTAATATATGCTTTTTTTGCTGTAAAGCGTTGGAATTGTTGCCTGCAAATCGCTTGTCGTGCCGGTTTCCTCCAGTAATTGGATTGCTTCCGCACCTTTGTTGGCGTTAATCTCCAAAATACGGAGGTCGGCATCGAAAGTTCGGAGACCATAATGGTTTTCGTCTACGCAGAACATTTCTCCCGGACGCGCAGGTAAATCTTTACTTTCTATTTCATATTCGGCTAACTGTATATAATCGGTATCGCGTTTTACCAAAAAAAATCTCGGCGCATCGGCAGAGCCGCTCTGCTCAAGCGTGTATAAAAAATTCCCTGCCGCACAAAAGCACCAAATTATTCTGCCTCTCATACCATCTTTGGATATTTTTTCCGTTAGTTCCTCGGAAACCATGCCAGTGCTCGGATTATAGGAAAAAAATTCACTGACATATCCGTCCTCGAGCTCGTCCCTCGTCAAGAGCAGCAACTGATCTCCCCACAAGGCAATATGCATAAACGGGTCAGAGGCTTTTATGGAAACACACTCCGAAGCACGTTTTTCCTGGCAGTCAATGGCTATCAGGGTGTTGCCCATATCGGGGTTTTCTGTCCTTTTGTTTACAGTAAAATATATTTTTCCGTCCAAAAGGACCGGCTGTGCCAGCCCCACCGATAAACCGTCAATTTGTCCCAGTATGGTGCGCTCGCCGCTTTGAAGATTATAGGCAAAGATCGTTGCTGTATTTTCTACATTATAGCAATATACCTCGTCATCGACGAGTGCCAATACAGAAACAACTCCTGTCGAATATGGACCGTTAATTTTTTGCAGGCGGGAAACATTGCCGTCCCATGCTTGTATCATTTCGTGCGATGCTTCTGTTGGCTCAGACGAGTCTTCCGATGTAAACATATCTGTCGGCGCAGACATTTCCCCACGGTCAACCCCCTTGTTTTGATAAAGGATATGGTGCGCAAGTACGAGTATCAACAGCAAGACGCCGAAAGCTGCAGCATATAGAAGCCGCCTTTTCTTTAAGCCTTTGGCACAAGAAAGTTTCATATTCGTTCCTCCTTGTAAGATTCATAATCAGCTAAAGCTCAGCGCCTTGCTTTTCGCCATGCGTTCAAAATCAAATTTGTATCCACATGATTACTCATAATATTTGAATCTTAGATAGTTAGGCCGGCTATTCCAATAATCTTCTTTTCTGATGAGTACATAATCCTCGAAACTTTGCTCATAGGTGAAAGGGGTCCCATCCGTCCCGTAATCTTTTCTTTTTCGTGTGAATTTTCCAACACGAACAAGGAAATCTTTTTCGCCCTCTGCAAATATTCCCACAAAGACATCCTTTCCGTTTTCTTTTGCATAAAGATTCAATGGGGCAATCTGCATTGTATCTAAATCAACAGAAGCATAAGTACCTTTGTACAGGGCTTCGTTCGCTAAATAAAGAATTAAATGTGAATCCCTAACCTCACAACTTATCATTGTACGAGAGGGAAGAAAATCTTCATACTCATCAGTTTCGAGGCTTTCAAGATGAACATCATGGAGAATATCATAGCGGTAAACGGCGGCAGATTTTTCTTTTGTGTAATACATAATGCTATCATAAATCGTGTAGCTCGTGATATTGGATTCTTTTTCATCGCCGAGTAAGTTGTCTTTCAACACTCTTTCTTGCGATATACTTATCCATTCTGTTTTTGTGGGGTCAGATTTTGACGTTATGGTAGCAATAAAAGAATCATCACAAGTTCCGACCAGATTAGCAACAACGTCATCGTTCCACTCATATAAAATTTCATATCCCGAAAGATTTCTTCCGAATTTTACTAAAGCGGACTTCACCTCCGCTTTTTGCGGGTCGACAATGGACACAATTGTGAAAAGGGCATCCGTTCCATTGCCTGCAACGCCTCCAAACCAATTGAAAACCATATTCGACCCGTATTCCTGAATTTTTCTGTCGGAACCATCCAATGCCATGCTGTAGATTCTGGCCGTGGGGTCATTACCCGAGACCGAGGCATCTGTATAAGGCTGTCCGTTTTTTATAACATACAGATAGTCCCCTACAACAAAGCACCTTGCGCCACCCTTAAAGGATGGGATGTAGGCGGTACTTGCAGGATCATGCCCCAAATTTGCGTCAGCAGATAACCTGATGCATTCCTGCGTTAAGTAATCATAATAAATAATATCTGCGGATGCGTCCGGGTAAGGATCTAAACTATAACACCCGTTTGCTGTTTCACCGCCCACAGTCATGGCAATTCCCTGTTGTGCGGTAAGCATATGCAGTTCTTCGCCGGAAGACGGAACAGTTTCCGCCGCGTCCTCATCAATAATTGTTGGCGCTGGCGTTGCAGACTCTGTGGCGGCAACCTCGGAATTATAACCGTATTCTTCCGAGCAACCAGCCAAAAAGTGGCTCATGAGAAGAAGCAGGGACAGAATTTCAATTGAGAATCTTGCGGCTTTTTTCATATTTCTCAACCATAAAGTCAGGTGAAAACATTATAAGGAACATCATATGCGTAAAACGGAGACGGCGTTGTCCCCTACCGCATATATTGGCCTCCACCAGAATTTGAAATAGATGATGTTCTTTGCAAGTAACGTGTGCCGATTCCGGCGCGAGGCCCGACACTATAAGATGTTCCGTTTCTTGTTATCACAACATCAGCAAATTTATTACCTATGAGATTTTTTAAGTTGACTTCGGGCATAGAATTAGTAGACGATCGATAAATGTTTATTGCGACATCAGGATTTGCATCGCTGTCAATCACATTTCCCGAATAATTTCGATTTGTATGCCTACATTAGTGCATCCAAATGTTGTTTTCCAAATCCCGCAGCCGTCCCTTATAGTCATCTATCAGAGCCTGAACAT
>ERZ773209.683-NODE-683-length-23614-cov-19.639543_pt1 | contig 23614 bp, 23 predicted proteins | sample MGYA00511109_ERZ773209 | MGnify/ENA primary metagenome ERZ773209 (study PRJEB29015, sample SAMEA2737786) | human gut metagenome | biome: human gut; feature: human-associated habitat; material: faeces | place: China | collected 2012 ...
TGTGATTTTTACCATAACAACTTAGTATTTTTATTAAATCAAATGCAAAAGTAATACTTCTTTTTGTAACAAGCGAATATTTTGCATTAAATTTTCATAACTTTTCATTTTCAATATATTACAACCTATATTATATAATGAGAAATGAGATAAGGGAAAACAAATAAAATGATGAGAGAAAAAAAAGAAAATAAAAGGGGGTTAACAGGAAAACATTGAGGATACACCTTCCCCACAACTAACAAAAAGACACTTCTTTGTCATTTTTTATCATATATTTCTTTGCCATTACAAAGTTTTTCCGTATTTTTGCAGGCGATTAATTGACAAATTGCTAAATATTTCAAAAATGACAGGTACACCAAAGATTCTCATTATATATACTGGCGGTACAATCGGTATGGGTAAGGACGTAAATACAGGCGTTCTCGAACCTCTCGATTTCAACCATTTGGTTTCATCTATGCCCGAATTCCAACTGATTCAGGCTGATATTGATGTGAGAAAATTCGACCCACCGATAGACTCCAGCGATATGGACCCAATGGGATGGGCTGAACTGGTGGGCATAATAGCCAACAATTATAATGACTATGATGGCTTTGTTATTCTGCATGGCACGGACACAATGGCCTACACCGCCTCTGCCCTATCGTTCATGCTCGAAAACCTGACCAAGCCTGTCATTCTCACCGGTAGCCAGTTGCCTATCGGCGAATTGCGTACCGACGGCAAGGAGAACATGATGACTGCCATCGAGATAGCCTCCATGAAAGATCTGGAAGGCCATCCGTTAGTACCAGAGGTCTGCATCTTCTTCAATGGTAAGTTGCTGCGCGGCAACCGTACTACGAAGATCAATGCAGAAGGATTCCATGCATTCGATTCCTTCAACCATCCTCATCTCTGTGATGTAGGTATCAACTTCTCTTTCCATCCGCACCACATTCTGAAGCCAGACTATCGCAAGCCGATGGTACCTCACATGAAACTGGATCCGAACGTCATCGTCTTCAGTCTCTTCCCAGGCATTCAGGATACCATTGTCCGCCACGTCCTGGAATCCCCATCTCTGCGAGGTATTGTGATGAGAACTTATGGTTCAGGCAATGCCCCTCATGCCCCTTGGATCATACGACTGCTCGATCAGGCAGCCCATCGCGGTGTGAACATCATCAACATCAGCCAGTGCATCACGGGATGTGTGGATATGGAGAGATATGGTGCTGGATTCCAGCTCAAGGTAGCTCATGTGGTGAGCGGCTACGATAGTACCGTAGAGGCTGCTGTCACCAAACTGATGTACCTGCAGGGCAGATATCCAGACAATCGCATGGTGCGCGAAAAACTGAAACAGTCACTGGCTGGAGAAATCACGCTTCCGGAGTAAATACCCGGAAGCATATCATTTTTTATAAACCAGTTTGCTTCTTCATACCCTCAAAAAACTTTTGCTGTAATTGTTTGGCAAGTTGGTTATCTGGATTGAGTTTAAGCGCTTTCTCATAGTTCTGCATGACATCAAGATAATAGCGCTGGCCGTTTTGTACAGGATTCTGTACGATACGTACCATGCATAAAAAACCTCGAAGAGTACAGATATCAGACTGGTTTGCATTCCTCATTTTTTCCATTTTAGCAATGGTTTCTTCTGCTCCAGCCATCAGGTTTTCCGTTTCCGGAGCATGCGGATTCATAACGGAAAAATTGAGGCTTTGCAACACCATCTGAAATTTAGGTTGAATACTATCCGGAAACATATCATCAATACGTTTCATCTCAGCAACACAATTCAGGAAATTCTCAGGAGTGGGTTGTCGGAGTTTTGAAAGAGACTGTCCGATAAGTGCCTGCATATTAGGCTCTTGAGCATGAATGCTTACAGTAGAGATCAAAAAGAAGATCCCCATCAACATGAACTTTTTAAAAATTTGAAATGTCATAAGCTTTGTTATTTTTAAGTGAAACAAATATACCTATATAAAAGAATCTATCGCGGGATGAGACAATCGGGCGACCCTTGGCGTCATATCCGAAAACATTCGTGCGACCAAGGATGTTATTCAGCGAAGAATAAATAATCACCTTGGGACTCAGCAAATAAGTCAGATTTACATCTACACTGTGATACGGCGGAGTCTTACCTTGAAGAAAGAGACGACCGCTGGCATAAGATTCAGCCAAACTCAGAATAGCTTTTCCAAACGAATATTTCGCAGTCAGTCTCAGATTATGTCTGGAAGCAAAAGCAGGTGTTCGTTCTTCCGTATAATCCAGACAGAAACGTCTGGAGTCATTGTATGAATAAGATAAGGTGGTGGAAAGACGCCTGCAAAGAGAATGGTCATCCACAAAGAGATCAAACCCCTTACTCGTCCCATATCCTTTCGGAAGATAAACACCCTTATCCCATAAAGGCAACCGATGATATTTCTTCCAATAGGGTTCTATCCTTACAAGTGTACCCGCCGATTTATATTGCATGGAGATGATAGCATGATCAGCAGTACACTGCCCAAGAGAATAGTTGCTGGTGGCGAGATTATCATCACTTGCAGTCTGACTATACCGTCCCGCAACAAGCGAAATCTGGAAAATCTTGTTGGGAACATAAGAGAGTGTAGCTCTTGGCATGAACAGCCACTGCTCATGCGACATATATTCAGTCCTTGCTGAAAGATTCAGAAACACACCGGGCAGCATCCTCCACTGGGCATCAGCATGGGCAGCCAGAATGTTATAATCCAGGGTGTAGCAATAGGAATCATACTCCAGTAAACTGTTTCGCTGATAATCCTCCACACCGACCGACAATTTCAGTACATCTGAACAAACCTTGCGCATTTCTGTCTTCAGATGTATCTCATTCCTGAAATTATAAAAACTGTCACCAGCAGCCTTGGCATCTTTTATATCATTGAAAACCGATGAATTTGCCATACCACAAAAGAAGGTATAACCAGCCCCTATCGCTGCCTTATAGGTAGCATTTGTATAAACATTGTTCTCCTTCAGCAATAGGTTTCTATCATCAATACGTTGTCCTACAGAAGTAAAATCATAGCCAACGTATGTTTTCAAAATTCCAGCATTCTTGAACTCCATCTTATATTGGGCCTCGCCAGATAATTTCCGGTATGGCTTGTAGAAATCGAATCTTTCAGAAAACAACTGGTTGTAGATACCCATGCTTGTCATTGCCGCATTAAATGACAGACTGCTGGTATCAAACACCTTAGTTCCACCGATATTCCAGTCCACCAGTGACGCACTGGCTCCATATTTGTCGCTCGTAGCCACATCAGTAGTCTCCATCGGAAGAACAGATGAAAGAGCCTGCCCATATTCTCCGCCATAGCCTCCAAGAGAAAAGCAAATTCCCTTGAACAGAAAAGGAGAAAAACGGCCTCGCACTGCTGTATTTTCGGCATTGGTACTATAGGGAACAAGTACGTGCATTCCATTGATAAAAGTCTGACATTCTTCGCTATCACCACCCCTCACATAGAGTTTGCCATCCTCTCCCACCTTTTGCGTTCCTGGCAATGACTGCAAAGCTGCCACGATGTCTCCACATGAATTACCTGCCATCACCACGTCCAGCGCATCCATCGTCTTGAAATGATCACTTTTTCCCAAACTGTAAGTGCTGGCAGATACTACAACTTCTTGGATTGTTGCAGCCTTTTCTTTCATTGAAATGGTGAGATGCTTCAGTTTGCTGACATCAGAATCCTGTGTGTATTCCTCAAAGCCTATCATGGTTGCCTTCAGGGTTATTTCTCCTGTCTTGGAAGTGTAAAAAGAGAATCTTCCAAGAGAATCCGTCAGGCATCCATCAATAGTACCAGCGATAAAAACGTTGGCACCAACAAGAGGTTCCAGACCACTCATGACCATTCCTGAAATCAGAGTCTGAGCAGTCAGATCAACTACCATAAATAGCAGTAATGCGATATGTATCATTCGTTGTTTCATGCTGCAAAGATACAGCACAAAACGGAACTAACCAAATTCTCAGGATATACAGCTAAAACCTATGACAGACAACAACTTATGATGACGAGCAACTAATTAAAAGGACGAATAACTAAGTAAGATATGTCTTAAACTGAGGCACAAATGACCGCGAAACTGGGATGATATCAGCACATTTATCCAGTTTCAACTGATACCCGTTAGAATTACCTTTAGCCGAAGATATATTGTTCACATTGACGGCAAAAGAGCGGTGACATTGGAAGATATTATCATATCCCTTCAGTTCTTCCAGAGTACGCGTCAGCGTATTATGAACATCAACAGAAACGACATGATTCTCCTTTACAAAACAGACCGAGATATTGTTTTTCTGTGCTTCGATATAAAGCAGATCATTGATAGGCATCGCAAGATCATTTCCCCTGCTGCTCGTATCGTGGATTATAATAATCACCTCCTTTTGTTCCTGAGTCGTTTTGTGCAACAAATCTTCCATCCTGTCTCTTAAATATCTGTTGTATTGTATTCCGACTGACAGCAAAGTCAGAAAGATACCTACAATAATCGTCCAGTTCAAAAACAACAGAAAAAGCCTGATAGTGATTGTATAATGAAAGAGAAATGAGGATAAAAGAAAATTACAAAAGGCAATCATGACAATGAGTCCGAGTACTGCCATTCCTTCATGCCAGATGCGCCAGGGATTGACAGTCCGGTGAAAACGCTTCAATACCAAAGCTAAATAAAGAGCATAGCACACGAAAGTGACCATGCCAAACAAGGCAGCAGCAAGACATTTATTGCCCTGATACAGACAGAATCCGAAAGGCTGCAGAAAATATAATATAGCCCAAATGACAAGGCCATAGAAAAATCCATCTCTCAACCAGTGTCTGCTCTGCTTGAATGGATATATGCGAGTAAGGAATGACATCATAAAATACTATTGATTTAAATACTACTGGCAAAAGTACAAGAAGCTTATGCTATTCATTTGTCAAAACAAAAGCAATATTTACTTCGCCAGATGTTCATATAAGCATCTGGCGAAGCCAGTATCTTATATAATACCAAACTCTCTTAGTTGCTTTTTGCTTATGGTTGGACTCTCTTTTACGGTATTGATAATCAGTTCCATCATTTCTGTATCGGAGATAGCCCCACGATAAGTATTTTTATTGAATTTACTTCTCTTGGCCACAATAATCTTTGAGCAGTTGATAAACGAGTTGTGCTCCAAAAATGAAAATTGTTCAACTGTTACAGGTAGCTGATAGTCTGTAACTGACGTTGGCAAATTATAATTGATGTTTGAGTTTATTACTAAACCACCAATAACATTTCCTTCATTATCAAAACCAAGGATGATGAAGAATTTATTGCGGGAAGTATCTCCTGCTTTGGGAGTAATACCATTATTTGAATCAAGATTGAGGAAGTGAACATCACCGATGTTAAGACTATCTTGGGCTAACTTATCAGCCATAGTCCCCAATAATTCTCCGAGTTTCGTCATGACAATGCAGCCTCCACCAACAGATTATCCTTAATATATTCTATCATATCATCGGATGCCATACCATCTTTTGCCATACCAATAATATCCATGACTTTACGCCCTTGTTGGGCATAAGCACGCTTCCATTCTTCGCCATGTGATTTTGCACGTAACTCACCGTATGGAAGATTTACATTCTCGAAGATAGACTTATCCAAAGCTTCAATATCAGCTTTTGACAGGTATTCATCGTCTGCCTGTCGCTTGGCTTCAAGCATATAATAAGCATCATCAGTTCCTTTAGAAACGCAATTGTCTATCATTGCTTGCAATTCTTTATCACACTGAGGATCGCCTTTTATACAATTACAAAGGACAGAAGGTACAGGTCCATCTGGCAATGCACAGAATTCGTCAGAAACCATAGGAAAGCCATATTTTGCTAAATATGAAATATTAGCAAAATATATAACCTTGAATACATGGTAGTAGTCTAACCCCTTTGTTTTATTCAAGATATATAATACAATCTCTGTCAGTTTCTGTTTATCGAAGTTTGTCATCTCAATAGTTTTTTATTGGTTGCAAAATTAATACATATTATTAATATGTCCAAAAAACAATAAGTTTTTTACGAAATATTATATATTCAAATGAAAGTAGAGCTTATTTCAAATTTTAATAGCCATTATTCCCATAGACACCCAAAGGAGTAGTGATGCCACGCAGAGACCATTCTACCACTGACGAATCTTTGTCCTTGCAAAGAAGAATACCAATACTCGGAAAGTCTCCTTCGCATCTAAGCAAATTGGCATCATCCACTTCCCAGTAATTGTCCACCAGCCTGGTGGACAAATTCAATTTGGCTTGAATAGAATGCGAACCATCTTTTGATATCATACAAATTGGTCCTGGGAAAACCTTCACTCTGAGGAAATTCCAAACGCATATCAAGACTAAGTCTATCAATAACCTTTGCACCCCATTTATATTGCTTCTGCTTCTCACAAATGTCCTCGCCCAAACTCCAATAGAATTTGAGCTCTAAAATCTCCAAATCATTATCATTTAGCCTACAAACTGCTTATTTGCTCTTTTGTCAAACCTGTAACTTGCATAATTTGACTTACTGGCATACCTAATGCAAGGAGATTCTTTGCAACATCAAGACTTTTAGCAAGTTCGCCTTGTTCAATTCCTTGCTCTATCCCTTGCTTAATCCCCTTCTCATTTCCTTCCAGCCAGGCACTATACATTCCCAGGTTGTAATTATCAACCTGGCGCTGGCTCTCTTCATATTTTTCCATTTCCTCCTTGCTCAGGCAGCGGCTGTCAGCCACTTCAGCCAAACGCTTGAAGATCTTCTTCTGCGTTTCAAATGGAATTCTTTCTAATGTTGTCATATGCTTCAATACGTAAATCCACTTTTCAAAATCTGTTACACATTCCTCCGCCCTCTTTGCGAAATACGGAAGATTCAAATAGATGAAGCGAAGCTTGTCTGTAAAAGGTTCTTCGCTATTTTTCTCCCTCAGCATCACATCAGATTTAAACTGACTGATCTCTTCTCCGACATGAGGAGAGAAATTCATAAAACTGATCACATATACAGGAACCAGCTCATAAAATGAAGGCTTGTCCTTGGACTTTTCTTTCTCACGCTGATTGGTAATAGCCTTGCTGGCATAACACAACGTACGATTCACGAAATTAACCGTCCAGTTGTTCTGCATCTCCACAATGAAATGCTTGCCCTCATCTGTTTCGCAATAGACATCGTATATGCAGCCTCGCAAATCCTTGGAATCAGCCAACTGCTCTTTGTCCTTGAAGGAAACATCCCTGACTTGAAATTCCCCCTCGAACAAATCGTTTAAGAAACTTATCAGCAAATCCTTGCTGAACTCCTGACCGAACAATCGCTTAAAGCCCCAGTCTGTAAATGGGTTGATGTATTTCGCCATAATATTTGTATGATGTATGTTGTTAACGCACTATTGCGTCTTCGAGGACAAAAGTACGATTATTTTTTGAAAAATGCAAATCTGAAGGCAAAAAAATAATATGATGGAGAGTTTTTATATAAAAATCTGCCCAAATATTCAGAATAGCTTAAAATGAGCGATTTATGAGTGTTTCACCTCAATTGAGGTAATGATTTGGCAATAGTGCTAAATTCTGCAAATTGCATACGTTTGCTTGTCAAACCTATCGGTAAACAAAGAATTGCATATATAATGATAACATGATTTACTGACGTATAGATTTGTTGTCGTTGATATATGCATGTCATATGATAAAATGTTTTACAAGGATTGAGTAGAAAGAAACCTGCATTTCTTTCTACTCTTATTCCTATAAACCTTTATTGGCATTTTACCAAGTGATAACCTTATCTACTATTTCTTGTTGCTCCAAGCTACTTCTTCGCAGATAGATACGTGTCGTTTCGATGCTTTCATGCCCCATAAGGTCTGCAAGCAGGGCAATGTCGTTGAACTTCTCCAAGAAATTCTTGGCATAACGATGGCGGAACGAGTGAGGGTACACCACTTTTTCATTCAAGCCATACTTCACAGCATAGTTCTTCAACTGCTGTGATATGCCTCTTGTCGTGATGCGCTCGCCAAAGCGATTGAGAAAGAGATAGCCACTTGTACGGTTGAGTGCCTGCAACCACTTTTCTGTTTCCGTGCGCAATGTCTTGGGGATATAGATACGCCGTATCTTACCTCCCTTGGTGTAGATGTCGTAGTAGCCTACTTGCACGTGCTCAACCTTGATTTGCACAAGTTCGCTCACTCTGGCACCAGTCGCAGCTAAGAAACGCACCACAAAGTACCACTCCAAGTTGTCTTCCTTCTTCAACTTGTTCTTCAAGAAGGTATAGTCGGCATTGCTGATGACATTCTCCAAATAAGAACGTTGCTGCACCTTAACCGACTTCAAGCGGAGTTTCGTCTTGTCTACAAATACAAGGTACTTGTTCAACGCCTGAATACGGAGATTCACCGTCTTTGGTTTGTAAGTCTCAATCAAGTAGGTCTTGTAAACCAACAAGTTTCTCTTGTTCAACTCTTTGTGTCGAGAGCCAAACTCCTTTACGGCATACAGATATGCCGAAATCGTGTTCTTAGCCATATTGCCTTGGCTTAAGAACTCTTCAAATTTGTCTAATTCCATTTCTATTCGTTTATTAGTAAAACATAAAGTTGTCCATATAAATAATAAATAGGCATGGATTTGTTCTATGAGTTCCTATTATGAGAAGGTGCTCGCTACAGGAGAGGTGAAGTGTATTGATGAGGAGGTGCCGTTTGAGATACCCCAGGGGTGGGAATGGTGCAGAATGAGAGATGTGATACAGTTACTCTCAGGTAGAGATTTAGAACCATCTATGTATAATTCAAGCCAAAAGGGGATTCCTTATATAACTGGAGCAAGTAACTTTAACAACGAAAATCTTATTGTAAATCGTTGGACTCAAACGCCTGTAACAGTTTCTGAGGAAGGAGATTTGTTGATTACTTGTAAGGGTACTATTGGAACTATGGCTTTCAACAATATAGGAAGTATACATATTGCACGTCAAATAATGGCTATTCATAGTAAAGATGTTGACTTACACTACCTTAAATTGTATTTTGAATTGAACATTGGGACATTAGAGTCCCAAGCAAACAGCATGATTCCAGGCATATCAAGAGAGGTCGTTCTTAATAGCTTAGTACCAATACCACCACTTCAAGAACAAATAAAAATTGTAGAAAAAAGCAACTCATTGATGCCTTTGGTAAGTAAGTATTCTTTTGCGCAAGGTAAATTGAATCTATTAAATAATGTGATAAAAAATAAGCTCGAGAAAACCATTCTTCAAGAGGCTATTAAAGGAAAACTTGTACCGCAAATAGCAGAAGAAGGTACAGCGCAAGAACTGCTTGAACAAATAAAGGCAGAGAAGCAGAAACTCGTCAAAGAGGGCAAACTAAAGAAGTCAACCCTCAACGATTCTGTTATATTCCGTGGTGACGATAACAAGTATTATGAGCAGATTGGCAAAAAATGCTTGGATATAACTGAGCAAATCCCATTTTATTTGCCCGAATCTTGGAGTTGGGCAAGAGGTATGTCAGTATTTATGCCAATGGAATCAACTAAGCCGTCATCGGATTTCGTTTATATTGATGTGGATGCCGTCAATAATAGGCTAAACATTATAGATAATCCTAAAAAGGTAAGATTTGAAAACGCTCCAAGTCGAGCAACGAGGAAACTCCACAAAAACGATTTACTGTTTTCAATGGTTCGTCCATACTTGAAAAATATCGCTTTGGTTGATGATATATATATAGATGCTATTGCAAGTACAGGATTTTATGTTATTACGCCAAGTTTAGGATATTATCCTATGTTTTTGTTTTATCTGATGTTGTCAAATTATGTGGTTGATGGTCTTAATGCGTTTATGAAGGGTGATAATTCGCCCTCCATAAACAACTGTCATATTGAAGATTATCTATATCCACTGCCTCCAATTGAGGAGCAAAAACGTATCGTAAACAAAATCGAACAACTATTTAAGCAACTTCGATGATTGCTCTATCTTTTGCACAACTCTTCTTTGTTCTTGTAATGGTGGAATACCTATTATAAGACCATAGAAAAGTTCTTTGTTGAGGTGTGGTATTGCTGCACCTTTTTTGGAATTGCGCAATGTCTCTTTATAGAATTGTATAAAAGCTAAAACATAAGGTTCGTACATTGAGGAACTTATCCATAACTGCTTGAATGTACTACCCATATAGCCATCTTGTGGTACGATGAAAACTTCACCAGAGTTTTCACCGTCCACAAGCATTATATTGTCACCTTTATATACAAGTTTACCTTGTTCTACTATAGTTTCAGAACTTTTACCACGTAAGTATTTTGCATCTAACAAGCATTGCTTGCCAATGGTTTTCAAGCCGTCTGTAAGTTGACAAACAGCATTTAACCGAGCAATAGACCAAGTACCTGGAAAGTCAAAAGGAAGTTCTATCTCGGTTACTTCGCTTCCTATTTGCTCATAATACTTGCTATATTCCTATACATTTCAACAATTCTATATTGTTCCTGCAATGGTGGTAATGGAATGAAATACTTCTGTAAGCGAACCATAGTCAATGTAGCAACTGTTGTCCCTTGTGATTCTTGTCTGTATTGTCCCTTAAATGAAGGCGATTCTATCACCATTTTTAGAAATTCTGCACAAAGTCCATACTTGTTAGCCAAGCAGAGTACACTTCCATCTTTGTAATAAAATTTGTCGTTTCCTTTGACGATATACACTTTCCCCAAAGTACCCACAGCTGTAATCATTAGGTCATTTGGTAAAGGAACTCCACTTGAAGAAAAGTCTTCATACAAAGAGAGGTCTATGTATAGTTCGTTATCAACAAAACCATCATCAGCCAATTTGCCAATTTCTCTCGCTCGATAGAATGGTATTCCCGCTTGTCTCCAGTCCTTTGCATGAACTCTACGAGCGGAGCCTGTATTAAGGATTGTTTCCAAACGTACCCAAGCCCAACTTTTCGGTACATCAAAAGGTATATCCTCATCAATGCACTCACAAGTTGTGCCTTTCTTCTCCCAATACTTGTTATCGTCACCACGGAAGATGACGGAAGTAGCCAAAGCGGACTTTTTCAGTTTGCCTTCTTTGACGAGTTTCTGCTTCTCTGTCTTTATCTGCTCCAACAAATCTTGAGCAGTCCCATCCTCTGTAAGATGTGGAACAAGTTTTCCTTGTATTGCTTCTTGTAAAATACTCTTTTTAAGACTTTCTTTTAATGTGATATTCAATTCATCCAACTGGTTCTGAACTTTACTATATTTATCTATTTGTGATAATAGTTCAGCTAACTTTGTCACTATTCTTCTTTGTTCTGATAGAGGAGGAAGTGGCAACAATAGACCTTTCAAACGATTAGCGGAAAGTCCTGGCATAGCAGTACCAACGGATGTCAAGTTGTTACTTTCTTTCAGAAGATACATGAAATGATACACATATTCACAAAGTCCAGAAATACATGGGCGAAGTCTATGAACATGATTTTGAAGACAAATATCATAATCTTCATTCCAAATAGCAGAACGTCCATACCCTGCACCACCTTCGCAAACTAACAAATCTCCCTTTGTTGCAGAGCAAGTTTTTATTTCTTCGTCTGTAAAATTCATAACTTTGACATTATCAAGGACAAAATATCCCCAGTATAGATTGGAAGTCGTTATGAACTTTTGAGGAGTTCCACCAGCTTTGTTGCTACTGCTCTGTTGTTTTCCACTTGTGTGATTAAAAATGTTACCAATTCTCGTCCATTCCCACCCCTTTGGTATCTCAAACGGAATCTCCTCATCAATGCATTTCACCTCTCCTGTAGCAAGCACCTTCTCATAATAGGAATTGTCTTCACCACGGTAGATAATGGATGCGTTTTTGTCACGCTTGATATTTTTCTCCTTAATCAAGCGTTCTTTCTCTTGACGAATCTTGTCAAGCAAAACGCTTGCAGGTTCGTCATTAGGATCTTGCGGTACAAGTTTTCCTTGTATCGCCCATTGTAATATGCTGTTCTTTAATTGTTTGCCGTTCATTGTTTATAATTTCAATGTATCTTTAAAAGTTATTGGACTGCCTCTGAGTTTGAATTGGTCAAGCAATGCTTGACTAATCACTGTTTCTAATTCGCCAACAACTTGTTGGCGAATTGTTGTTATTCCTCCATGCCATCCAAGAGCTGGTCAAGTTGCGCTTGCAATTCTTCACGCTTTGGCAGATAAAGTTGGTAACGTGCCACAAACAATTGATTGGTTATACCCTCCAAGGCATACTCCATCAGAAGTTCATCTTTTCTTGCTCCCAAAACTATGCCAATGGGTGGATTATCGTCAGGTTGACATACTTCTGTTTTGAAATAGTTAAGGTAGAGGTTCATCTGCCCGATGTCACCATGCTTTATCTCTGCTCGCTTTAGGTCAATCAGCACATAGCATTTCAAAATACAATGGTAGAATACCAAATCCACCTTGAACTGTCGGCTTCCTATCAGCATGGAGTATTGTCTGCCCACAAATGCAAAACCACGTCCCATTTCCAAAAGGAACTGCTCCATGTGGTCTTTAAGAGCCTTTTCCAAGTCACTCTCCTTATAGCGTTTCTGTTTGGGAAGTCCAGCAAATTCAAGCACAAATGGGTCACGGATAATGTCTTGCGGAGTTTGTACTTGGTGCCCCTCGTTAGCCAATGCAAGAACTCCAGCCTTGTCTGTGCTTAGTGCAAGTCGCTGAAACAGACAACTTTTCATCTGTCTTTTCAGTTCTCGAACTTTCCAGCCTTCTTTGATGCATTCCTTATAATAGAACTGCATTTCAAGCGAGTTGTCACACTTCAACAGTTCAAAATAATGGCTCCATGTCAATTTTGGGGACGCTGTCCCCAAAATTGGAAAAGCCAAATAGAACTTACGCATATAAGTGAGATTAGTACGGTTGAACCCCTTGCCATTTCTAATAGTCAAATCTTTTGAAAGATTCATGAGCAAATGTTTTCCATACTCTGCTCTATCTTTACCTTTAAGCTCAAACTCCACAATGTATTTACCTGTCTGCCAGTTTGCTTCAAGCAATTCTGTATTGACAGCATTGACTGCTTTTGACTTCGCCTCACCCCATAGCGCGGTTATGTTGTCTATCAACTTCTGGTAGGCAACATCATTTATGTTTGTCAACTCTTTATTCTCCATGCCAATCTTTAGATTTGTGGAACATTGTCCCACATATTACAATTCGTCCACATTCACCTCAATCCCCAATATACGTTGTATCTCCGCCAATGTTTTATCAATTTCATGATCAAGAGCCTTGCGCTTCTTGAAATAGTCGGCAAGCAGTTCGGCAGGAGGCAAGATTTCTTCATCCTCTTTCGGGAACTTACACAAGTCGAAGTTGCAGTCGGAATCTATCAGTTCCTTAACAGGATAGCAACGAGATTTCTCGTCACCATCAGCAATAATAATCTCCTTACGGTCGTTCCACCACTCACGGATTGGGTTGCAATGTTCCGATTTCATGGACTTTGTCTTGGAGAAATGCTTGTAACCCTCTGGCATATCCAAACGATAGAACCATGTTTCCTTTGTAGAATAGCCCTCTGGAGCACCCTCCGCACAGGTGTTGTCGAAGAACAAAATATTCGTGGCTATCGAAGTGTAAGGTGCAAAGATACTGCCAGGCAAACGGATAATGGTATGCAAGTTGAAATCTCTGAGCAGCTTGGTCTTGATGGCTATCTTTGTGTTGTCCGCTCCAAACAGGAAACCGTCTGGAACAATGACCGCTGCACGACCATTCTTCTTCAGTCGGTACATGATAAGCACCATGAAGAGGTCGGCAGTCTCGCTACTGCGCATATCAGAAGGGAAATGTGACTTGACATCCGACTTCTCGTTCCCACCGTATGGTGGGTTCATCAACACAACATCAAACTTGTCTCCGTCTGTATAGTTGAGTACATCTTTTGTAAGCGAATTGTCGTGATACACCATTGGCGTGTCAATACCATGCAGCAACAGGTTTGTCACACATAGCATATACGGGAATTGCTTCTTCTCAATGCCAAATACAGACTGATTGTACTCTTTGCGGTCTTCAGCAGTCTTTACCTTCTTGTCCAATTCACCCAACCAACTTGTGATGAAACCTCCTGTACCACAAGCGAAGTCTGCCATTTTCTCACCAATCTGCGGATTGACTATCTCTGCCATAAATTCGGTCAAGGCTCTTGGGGTGTAGAACTCACCAGAGGAACCTGCCGACTGCATTTCTTTGAGGATTGTCTCGTATATCTCACCGAAAGCATGACTTTCCTCATAGTCACCAAGATTCAAACCGTCAATCACATTCAGCACTTGACGAAGTTGGACTCCATCTTTCATATATTGGTTGGCATCCTCAAATGTGGTCTTTACAATCGCCTGACGGATAGGGGTTGTTGGTGTTACCTCTATGTTTTTGAGTTCCACAAACAATGTGTTGTTGACAAACGAAAGCAGCTCATCACCCGTTAAGGCATTACCGCTTCCATCGTCATGCGCCCAGTTGCGCCAACGGCATTCTTCTGGAATAATAGACTTGTAATCATCATCGTCCAACTCCCAATCATTCTCTTTCTCGTCATAGACTTTCAAGAACAGCATCCACGCCATTTGTTCTATGCGTTGCGCATCACCGTTGATACCGGCATCATTGCGCATGATATTGCGTACTCGTTTTACGAAATTTGATAAACTCATATTTTGTTTCACTTTGTGCATCTTTTCTCGCCACGACATAGTCCAAGCAAGCTTGGCTCTGTTCGTTTGGCTTTTCAAAAAGATTCTATTTTTATGCTATATTATATATTGTCTGCTCCAACTCCTTTACCGCCTTCAGATAATCTCTCTTCCCACCGAAGAACTTTACTATATTTGCCTTTGAGCCAAATCGGCGGAAAGGATCGTTTTCAAGCACAGTAAGACTTTCAAGTTCTGAAATGCCTTCTTCCATGTACTTCTCCAACAAAGCCTCAAGTACCAGTCGTGCCTGTTCACCATACTTGCTGAATATATCACGCTTTTTCACTTGCTCAGCACGTTCCCGCCTCGTCAGGGTCTTCTTGCCGTATGCGATATGACAGATGAAATCAAAATCATCCACATTGCTCATTTCCTGTGAAGTCTTTAAATCCGCAAGGTCTATACCTCTTTCTTTCAGCATATCCGCAATGTCTGATTTTTTCTTTAATTCATTCCATTTGGAGGTAAAAGTATCAATGGTAGCAAACGAATCAAGGATATTCTTCTTCGTATAGTCGGTAATGCTCTCCGTACGAAGTAGCTTACCATCTGCATCGTAAACGGACACTACCTTATTGACAACCATCACTTGGCATCCATCCTTATCAACAACCGGTTTTGAGTGTGTAACTGGTGCATTTGCCGTGGACGGAGGAGTGTCAGTATCATCTGGAAATGTGCGTGGATCCGTTTCGTTTGTTTTTGCAGGATAGTTTGGGTCTATCTCTATCGGTCCATCCCAATCGGGGTCTGCAAACAAGCGTGTCACGTTGCGGAAATCCATCACTGTGAAGTATGTCTTTCCTTCTTTCTCACGAAGACGAGTACCACGACCGATAATCTGCTTAAACTCTGTCATGGAGCCAATCTGCTGGTCAAGTACTATCAGCTTTACCATCTTGCAATCCACACCGGTAGAGAGCAGTTTGCTGGTTGTTGCAATCACAGGATATTCTGAAGATACTGAAATAAAATAATCCAGTTTGCCTTTTCCATACTCATCGCTACCTGTTATGCGAACCACATAGTCGGGATGTTTCTTGCACATATCGGAATTGGCATTGGTCAATGCCACACGCATGCATTCAGCGTGATCTTCATTGGCACAGAATACTATGGTCTTAGCCATGCGATCTGTACTTTTCAGATAGTTGGTTATCTCTTGCGCAACTTCCCTTATGCGGTCTTCTATAACAATGTTATAATCATAGTCGCTGTTGTTATAAATGCGGTCTTCTATCTCGTTGCCGTTTATATCCTTTTGTCCCTTTGTCGGTCTCCATTCATCACCGATGTTCGTAGTGATGTTGATTACCTTGAAAGGAGCAAGGAAACCGTCTTCTATGCCATTTTTGAGGCTATAAGTATAGACAGGCTCTCCAAAATAACTGATACTTGACTGGTACTTTGTTTCTTTTGGTGTTGCAGTCATACCTATATGAGTAGCCGAAGAAAAGTATTCCAAGATGTTTCGCCAGTTGCTATCATCCTTTGCGCTACCTCTATGACACTCATCAACGATAACAAGATCAAAATAGTCTGGATTAGGAAACAACTCCTTATAGTTCTTGGCATCATTCTGTCCAATCAACTGTTGATAGAGTGCAAAGAACACTTGATAAGAGCCCAATTCTTCCAAGTGGTTCTTGTCTTTTGAGTAGTCTATCTTGTGCGTTACCTTTTCTAATGGTTTGAAGTCCTGCTGTATGGATTGGTCAACCAATATGTTTCGGTCTGCAAGATACAACACTTTCTTCTTTAAACCACTTTTAAGTAAACGCCATACAATCTGGAATGCAGTATATGTCTTACCTGTGCCAGTTGCCATGACAAGGAGCACACGGTTTTGTCCTTTGGCAATGGCACCAACTGTGCGGTTTACAGCATTGCGCTGATAATATCGTGGCGGAAAAATGTTCTGACCTGTGCAGAAAGGCTGCTCAATGACAGATAACTCTTGCTCGTTAAGTCCATTTCCATCGTTAGCCCCATTTTTATATCTTTCGACAAGTTCTTCTTTTGTTGGAAATTCGTCCATGGCAAAAGTGCGTTCCTTGCCTGTCAAGAAGTCATGTTCGGCAAAACCTTCACCATTTGAACTGTATGCAAACTTTACATCAAGCATTTGGGCATAGGTCATGGCTTGTTGCAATCCATGAGAAACAGAATGATTGGCATCCTTTGCTTCTACAATAGCAATGGGTGTTGCCTTATTTGCATAAAGTACATAGTCGGCAAACTTCGGTTTCTCTCTATGCACAAGATTACCGTGAAGGCTAATTTTACCGTCAGTAAATTTAACCTTCTGTTCCATAAATATACTATCCTTTGACCATCCCTTGCTTGTGATGGCTTCGTTGATATAGCGGAACTTGATGTCCTCTTCTGTTAAATCTTTGCTTATGCCCATATTCAAATAATATTTTATTATCAGAAGTTCTACAACATACTTGCTGAAATTCCCTTGCTATCTAAGACATCTTTTATCTTGTTTAGTTTCATAAATTCACCGAATTTTGCTGCAAATATACATTAAATTTTGCGATAATCATTATAAATTAAACTATTTTATTAAAATATTCCAATATAGCGATTGTTATTTCGTGTAGTTATTGTGCCTTTGCAGCAGAGCAGAGTTTTTTGACAGCAAACGTATGCATATGTTTTCATTTACATGTACCATAAGGCTATATTTTATACCATTGCAAAAATACAAATTTAATTTGAATACGCCAAACATTTCAACAGTTTTTAGTTCTAACCTCAATAAAATTGCCCAATTTTTCCATTTTTTTCGCAATACCGATGGGTGACAGGGGTGACAGACCCCTCCACAAAAAAACAGAAAACTCGTGTCACCAGCGACACCCAACAAACTGGCTCCAATAAAGGGCGCAGCAGAAAACGGTGACAGGTGACACTTTTATATACTCTTTTTTTTTATGACTTACCGCGCGAAAATAGATAAAAGATTGATAATCAGAGGGAGACATCCAAATTGGAGGGTAGTGGCTCCAATGCTTAAAAAAAAGATGAAAAGTAAGTGACACCGACACCTTTGGCACTTCTTTGTAAAGTTTTATTTCCCTTTTTCGAAAGGATGGTTTGGCTGGAGATTTTAAATACACAGGAAAGCCCCAACTGTTAAATATTCAAAATATTAGGTTGTTTTTTTCGCACTTTTGGGGTTCTATATAACCCCCCACCCTATCTGGCATTTTTTGATGAACTTTGCAGCATAATATTAATAATTGCAAGAAAATGGAAAAACCAAGCAAACAAAAGGGAGAAACAAAAAAAGTGCCCCCAGTTTATTCTGAAGAAAAACTGAAGGCTTTGGAGACCGCTGTTAACTGGATAAGAAACCGACAAGTATTCTTGATCCGGCAAATACAGAAAAATGATATCAGTGATAAAAAACTGCAGGAAATTGGTCATTTCGACAAAAAGTTAATTGAGAGATTTGAAACAGGAGTTATCTCTGTGATCAAGCTGATAGAAATGAAAGAAACGATTATCGCTATCCTCCATGAAAAGGACATTCAAGAGCAAGTAAACATGCATGAAAAAGGACATAGAGAGAGGGATTTTTATGCAGCCTACATGGCTCTGGAACACAATCAAACGATTGAAGAACGTGAAGAAAAAATAAACGCTTTCAAAATGACCGATAAGTTCATTCAAAGTACACACTTCGTCGAAAATATCAACATCCTGATTCAAAATGGAGACATTCATCTGAAACAGTAACAATCTTCAGACCTCAACTAATTTCCAAAATAACAATTTAACTTGGAAGCTAATGGAAGAAACCATGCCCTCGCTATTTACTTCGCTCAGAAGTAGTAGCCACAAACCTCTGTCGAGCAAGAAGGAACTGGAATGGCTCATCATGCAAGACAGATTCATCCAGATTCATACGGATGACTACCGACAAATGGTAAATATCGACAGAAAAGCTGCTGATAACAAAAAGCGAAACTCTGCTGCCATCTGCCCATCTATCCAGTTCAAACCCGATGGTAGAACGCTCGAATACTTCGGCAAACCTACCTACTGGGCCATGCTCGACTATGATCATACGCCAAGCATCATCCTGGAAGACGCCGTGGAAAAGGCTATCAAAAAGCCTACTACCATGGTTTGTTACCGCACTATCAGCGGCAGGGGATTCAGAATTCTCTTGAAATATGCGCGTCCCCCCGGCTGCACGCTCACTGAGACTGAACTGCACCGCCTCGCCATCACAAAGGCCATCAAAATCTATGATGAGCTGCTGAATCTCAATGCCGACAGACAGTGCCTCGACATGACCCGTCTCTGCGGTCTGGCGCACGATGAGAAGGCCTACTTCAACTGGGATGCGGAACCCCTACCCCTTTCGCCTGAAGAGGTGACGAAATTCTACCAGACCGTGCTGAAACCGGAGATGGAAAGGGAGAAAAAGTTGGAGACGGATAGAGCCAACGGTACTTCATCGAAAGGCAGTAGAAGCGCCAAGAAGAGTCAGGGCAGCGCATCCTCAGGGAATGCAAAAGGCAAGAAGAAGACGGAAGCGAGTACGGAGGACGTGATAGAGCAAGTGAAAAAGCTCTCTGAGGGTTGGTTCTGCCGATTTGAGCCTGGCAGCCATCACGAGTTCTGCATGCGATTTGCCACCTTCTGCTTCAACTACGGTGCTAAGAAGGAAGAACTGCTCAACTGGATGACGGCGGAATTTGGAAGCCAGTATGACGGTGTGAAAAGCATCGTGGACTGGGTGTTCAATCATACGGAAGGTTGGGGCTGCTGGCATCTCTATACGAAGGGCGAGAAATACGGATCCAACCCGAGCATGAAGGTGCTGATGCAGTGGCTTAACACCCGATATGAGATGCATCTGAACACCGTGACCGGCATGGTGGAAATCAGGGCCTACGATACCCAGAGCGAATTCTACTACAAATGGACGGAGGTGACCGAGACCGTGGAGAATACCATCTATACGCTGATGGATATGGACGGACTGCGCACCAACAAGAAAAGATTGGAAAGCGCCATCAAGTCGGATTTCACGAAAAAGTTCAACCCCATCGAGGATTATCTCATGGGATTGCCAGAATGGAAGGAAGGCGATCCCGACTACATCGACCAGCTCTGCGAACGTATCACGGTGAAGGAGGCGCCCGAATACTATCACACCAAGAAGTACTTCAAGTATGCCTTCCGCAAATGGTTTGTGAGCATGGTATATGGCTGGGGCAGCAAGGAGATGGTGAACGAGCTGGTGCTGGTGCTCGTGGGTCGTGGCGGTATCTTCAAGACCAAATTTCTGGAAAATCTCCTGCCCAAGTGCCTCAGAAGCTACTATGCCAACGATTCTTCAGCCGACTACAAGAACAAGGATTTCCTGCAGATAACGACCAGCAAGGCGCTCATCTGTCTCGACGAGTTTGATGCCCCACATGGCAAGAATCTCAATTCCTTCAAGAGTTGTGTGACGAAGCGCAGCGTAACCATCCGTGTGCCCTACGACAAATATCCCAGTCAGCTGCTGCGCCATGCCTCTCTCTGCGGAACGAGCAACAATCGCCACGTGATATGCGAAGAGGAAGACCGCCGCTGCCTGGTATGGGAGGTGGAGAAAATCCAGAGCCCCTTCGAATATCCCATCGATCACGATCATATCTATGCCCAGGCTATATATATCGTGAAAGAACTCATCAGAAAGCGCAAGGAGGGCATACTGAAGCAAGGTGACTGGGTGCCTTGGCTCACCTACGAGGACATGGAGAAGCAAAGAATGCACAACAGGATGTTCCTTGCCAACAGCTTCCTGGAGGAGCTCATAGCCAAGTATTTCAGGGTACCAACAGAAGCCGACCTGATGAATCCGAATATGAAATTTGCCACCTCTGCCGACATCATGGAAAAGATAGGATTCAACCCTGCCATTCGAAACAACGTGACCAGTGGAGACATTCAGAACGTCATGGAAAAAATGGGATTCCGGAGATTACGCAGAAAACAAGGCAGAGGTTGGATCGTAATCGAGAAGGAAGGCTATGATATCAATCAGGAGGCGAAACTGACGATAGCAGAGAGCCAGAATGACTCTGATACGATGAGGAAATGACTCATTTAGGACTTGCAAACGACTTGTTTGGCTATCGTAAATGACTTGTTTACGGGTGCTGAATGACTTGTTTGCCTCTCCTAAATGACTTGTTTACAGGTGCTAAATGACTTGTTTAGGGATAGTAAACGACTTATATCATACTAAAAATCAATCGGATATGGAAATACGTATTTATGAAAAGACAGAATTGGCTTTACTCTACTTTCCACGATCGGAAGCCAAAGTGGCGCTCAACCGTCTGAAGCGCTGGATCAAAAACAATCCTGAACTCTCTGAGGCCCTCGACGACTGCAAGGTGGGCAAATTTGCCAAGTATTACAGTCGCCATCAGGTGGAGCTGATAGTGGATTATCTGGACGAACCTTAGGATCATAATGAAGAATCTCTGAACATGAACTCTCAGAAGGAAGAAAAAGGGCTTCCGGAAAGGGATAGAAAGGGATAGAAAAGGATAGAAAGGGATAGAAAAGCATCAAAAGGGATAGAAAGGGATAAGTGAGTCAGCAGAATGTTGTATCTTTGCATTGTCATTCAGAGAGAGTGACTTAGCTGAAAACGAAGGCGAGCACGCAGCCCTTATTGGAGGCTAATAGTAATTAACCACTTTCAATAAACAGTAATTATGATTTTATTTAAATTATCTAAAAACAAGAACCCGAAAATTCAAAAGGCGTATGGCAAGTACTATGCCCGCCCAGTAGTAACTCAAACCATCGATCTCAACGCACTCGCTGAGCACATGACTGAACACAATACGGGTTTCTCGCCCGGTGCCACCAAGGGGTTGCTCACCGACATGGTGAAGTGCATCAAGGAGTTGGTGCTTCAGGGTTTTGCAGTGAAAATCGATGACCTGGCCATCTTCTCCATCGGTCTGAAGACCAAGAAGGGTGCTGATAGTGAGGAAGATTTCTCTGTAGCGAAGAACATCGAAGGCGTAAGACTCCGTGCCCGTGCTACCGGTAATCTGACCAGCAACAAGCTCGACATCCAGGCTTCCCTGAAGAATGCTTCCAATCTCCTCGCCGAGGATTCTGGCAAGACCACTACCCCATCTGGTCCTGATAGCAACGGAGGCGGTTCGGGTAACAACGATCAGAACAAAGACAACACCCAGTCTGGTGAAAACAAGGATAACACCCAGTCTGGCGGCGGAAACACTGACGGCTCGCAAACTGGCGGTTCTGACGGCGGTGAGGACAACGAACTCTAACCGTCCTCACGGAGTCTTGAGAATGAATTCACAAAATTATTAACCACTTAAAATTTGAACAGAATGAAGAATGTAACATTGAAGAACGTGATCAATTTCATCATCACAGTATTGACAGCAATTGCCAGCGCTTTCTGCGTTTCCAGTTGCAGAGGATAGCGGTCCTATTCTGCTACTTACTGAATCAGGATTAACCACTATTTTTTCAGAAGGAGGGAATTGAGGAGTTATCTCCTTTTTCCTTCTCTACCTATAAAATTTAAGAGTATTAACATTTAAAACAGAAAACGGTAAAATTATGAGTAAAAACAAGAGAAATATTTCGCTGATTGTACTTCATTGCAGTGCAACGCGAGTGAATCAGAACTTCACGATAGAGCAGTTGGAAGCGTGTCATAAGGCAAGAGGTTTCCAGACAGTAGGTTATCATTACTACATCACGAAGGATGGCACGCTCTATCCGGGTCGTCCGGAGAGTCAGATGGGAGCCCACGCCAAGGGTTTCAATGCCCACAGCATCGGCATCTGCTACGAGGGCGGTCTGGACGAGCACGGTCGCTGCAAGGACACCCGCACCTTGGCCCAGAAGGTTACGATGGAGGAATTGCTCCAGAGCCTTTGCGTTGACTATCCTGATGCCGAGATTTTAGGTCATCGCGACTTGCCTGGCGTCCACAAGGAATGTCCCTGCTTCGACACCCGTGCCTGGCTCAAGGAAATCAATTTCCATATTTAGAAGGAAATCATAAAGAAGTGGGTGTATCGGAAGTCATATCCTGTACACCCATAAATGTCCCACAGATTTCACAGATTTACACAGATTTAGTTTTATCCTTAAAATACATCCGTGTAAAGCTGAAAATGTCTTTGGCTGGCAAACGGTCGAGCAACTCTTTCCAATAGTTGCCACCACCAAGATTTTTGAGTCGTTCATCGTAAACCCTTTTACGATGGACTCATTCAGTCGCTCTGTAGCCCATTGACGGAAACGAGTGCCTTGAATAGATTTTACACGATATCCCACAGATATGATAACATCAAGGTTATAGAACTTCACTTCTTTGCTTTGGTTTTTTCCAGCCATAGCACCATGCTGAGTGGTTTGTCGGAATTTCCGAACAACCACTTTTTCATCAAGTTGTCCCCCATTAAAAATATTTGATAATTGCGACTTGATTAATACGAAACTTTTCTTCCGCACGTTGCAACATTGCTATTCGTTCATCTATTGTGTGATTTAACCAAAGTGTCATAATGCTCGTTTTTATCTATTATATCAGTTATCAGCTTTCTCATCCATACTGGCATGAGAGTAAGATCTTGTACAAACAAGTCTTTATGTTCCTCTTCATTGACCAATTTTCTAATGGTAGAGAGTTCTTGATTACCTACATTCTTTTGTCCTAATGTTCTAAGAGCTT
>ERZ773209.684-NODE-684-length-23575-cov-76.026063_pt1 | contig 23575 bp, 19 predicted proteins | sample MGYA00511109_ERZ773209 | MGnify/ENA primary metagenome ERZ773209 (study PRJEB29015, sample SAMEA2737786) | human gut metagenome | biome: human gut; feature: human-associated habitat; material: faeces | place: China | collected 2012 ...
GGTGCAGCACCTCATGGTCCCTCTCCCGGTTCCTCCTGATCTTCTCCATCCAGAACCCAGTGTTCGATTTCGGCACCACATAATATTTGCACCCCTCGTGTCCATGCCAGAAGCATCCATTCACAAGAATGCAGGTACGATACTTCCTGAGCACGATGTCCGGTTTTCCCGGCAACCGCGGATGATTGAGCCGATACCTGAATCCCCTACTCCACAGAAATTTCCTGACAAGAATCTCCGGTTTGGTCTCCTTGCCCTTAATTGCCGCCATATTGTTGTGGCGTTGCTCTATGGTCATTTTATCTGGCATACGCTTTATTTATTAAAACATCTTTTTTCTAATCTAATCACGCCATTCGATACAAAATTAATCTTTTCTCCTGAAAACACAAAAGAAAAAGCCCAAAAACTTGCATAAAAGAGAAATATTGCTTATTTTTGCATTATCTTTGCAGGAATTAAGAGGAAAGGACGAAAAATGGAAAAAGAAAACAACAGAATACAATTACCCCTAGAAGAAATCAAGCTCGCCTTCGCAGCGTCATGTGTTGAGGGAGCCGCAAGAAAGCTCGGGGTATCATATATCGAGATATACGAAAGAATGAGAAAGGTTGATTTAATCAACAAATTCATTCTGCCCCACTATGATACGCTCCATACAGAAAGTAGAGAGTATCTTATAGAAGATGTCATAGAGTGTCTAACTAATTGGGAGAAGAAAGACAGATGAAAATAACAGTTTATCATGGAGCTACAGAAATTATAGAAGCTCCACTTAATCATGTTGGAAGACCAAGGTTAGACTTTGGTCAAGGCTTCTACGTAACCGATTTAAAGGACCAGGCAATAAAATGGGCTAAAACCATAGCAGAAAAAAGAGCAGCACAACCCCTACTCAATATCTACACTCTGGATAGGGATGCTATTCTCGCAGAAGCTCGCTGCAAGATATTTACCGCATACGATAAAGATTGGCTAGACTTCATTGTGGGCAACAGGCGAGGCAAAAATCCTGCCAAAGATTACGACTATGTAGAAGGTGGCATAGCAAACGACCGAGTGATTGACACCGTAAACCTATACATGACAGGTTTTTACGATGCAGAATCAGCTCTACAGCAATTAATATTTCATAAGCCAAATAATCAGATTTGCCTGCTCAATCAAGATCTCATCAATAAATACTTAATATATAATGGAACAGAAAAAATATAAACAGATCAACACAAAGACGCCTGAGATTCAAGAAATGATTCTCAGCTATCAGATAGGTGGCGTAGCATACGAACTATCACAGCGCCTGGAGATTTCGCCAGCCCTGGCTCTCGATCTCTTCTATCGCAGCAAGACCTGTGCCCAGCTCCACGATAAGCGCACAGGCTTGTATCTTATGAGCAATGGCTACATCGCCGATGATTTCATTTACGAGAAGCAGAGAGGGTACTAAGCCACATTTTTATACCAAAGCCATCTGAGCCCCCCACACGCCCTGAAAGGGCAGAAGCTCCTAGCCCAGGGTAACACCCTGGGTATAAGCGCAGTCAGCTTTGCGCCCTGTAAGGGCAAAAGCTTCATATGTTTAGTCAATATACTTACTACCTTTGAAAAATTGCATCCATATGCCATTCCAAAAAGGCTTTATCTGGCTTATGTTCAGCAGGTAGCACTAATTGCCTGTGATTTATGCTACCAAAATATTTTTCAAAATAGCCCTTGCTTTCTTGCTCCAAAATACGTGGCGAAAGAATAACCTTATATTCTTGATCGAAACCTATCAAACCTTTATCAAAAGCACTATCATAAAGCGAGGACAAACAAATTCCGTTTGAAGGATTCAATCGCTCCTTTTCATCCACAGCCCAAGGCTTGATATGGCTTGCAACTAGAAGTTCGGGAACATCTATCCCCGTAAGAGCACATTTCCCTAAATAATTTGAGAGGATAATAGAACGAAATACCGACTGATTTACCCTTGTTTTTACTGCTCTAACCTTGTCTTCTCCCTGCAAATTTTCTATATCTTTTAACTCAGCTACAAACTTTTCATCAATAGACGAATTTTCAAGTTTTGCCAGGATCTTCTCACTCTCAAAGAGTAAGGTTTCACGATCATTATAAAATTCATCCCAATAGGGCTGACATTGTATTTTACCAGCCTCCAGACCATGACGTCCAGTTGAGATGATATATGGATCACAAGCCGCAAAATTACATAACCGCATAGCGACAGAATTATTTGTTCTACCCATCAATGCAGCTAACTCCTTCACTTCTTTGGTTCCTCGATTGAGTTTTCCAAATGGAAGTTTATAATAGAGATTCAGTACTACAATGTACTCATCTCTTGTCCAAGGTGTTCCTTTTTTCATAATCAACTTGCGTTTAATATTACAAGATACTTTCCACTACCCCAACATCCGCTGCAGCCCAGTCGAGATTTTTCAACTCTACAGGGCTGCACCACTTGCTATTAGCATGCTCCCTTCTCTTGAAGCCATCAGCCTCAGCTTTTGGAGTACATAGATAGGCTGTCATAGTTATCGAGAAATCAGGATACTCGTGATTCACGGTCACCAACTTCTCTCCTACTTCTACAGGATACTCCATCTCCTCCATCAACTCACGAGCCAACGCCTGTTGAGGAGTTTCACCAGGTTCTATCTTACCACCAGGAAACTCCCATTTATAGCTGGTATATTCAAACTTCGTCTTGCCTTTCTGCATGCAGAGGTACTTGCCATCATGGCAAACCACGGCTGCTACTACATTATAATGTTTCATTGTCTTTACTTCTCTTTAAAATGGTCTTTACTCCTTTTTAAAACTATACATTTGCCAAAGTTGCCGCATACTCATATACAGAACCAGGCATTGGAGTCTTAAGATTCCAAACTATCTGCATCGGCTTATTGCCAGCATATTTATCAAGGGTAACTTTACCCAGATAAACATATCCAAGGGTACGATACTTGTTTTCTGCCGCATTCTTCTGCTTTCTCACAAACAGCAGCATTTCTCGTGAACCCTTTATATAACTTTGACCAGTAGGCGATTCTTGCCTAACAGAGTTCTGGGTCTCCCAATGAAATTTAACCGCACTTTGGGCAAAATCCTTATAGTTAGTATTCGAACCCTCTTCTCTATCCTTGATGACATCCACAAACATCGCTTCCATCGGAATTCCATTCAGCGTATTACGCTCACATCCCTCTCTACTAGATGACATCTTCTCTAAAGTAGAAGTTTCTATGGCTACCTGTATCTGAGCCTTGGTATATACTCCATGAAGTTTCAGCGGGAATGAATCTCGGAATACCGAGTTGTCTTCCTGCTCCAAAGCATTACAGCGAGACATCATTATCTCTGTCAATTGACAAACCTCATCTACAAAGACATCATCCTCGCTCAATCTATTGAACATCTGCTGCAAGCTAACATACTCACCAGCAGAGATATACAAATCATAATATAACATTAATGCCATCTTCTTATCCTTAGGAGAAAGCAAGCCCTCGCTTACCTTAAAACGGCGAACAGCCAAATCATGGACAAAGCTGAAGTAGGAATAGGAATCGGTAGAGAACCATTTCTTGCTCACAGCACGTGACAATTCTACATTTAATTCAGATGCCCTGGCTGTTACTCCAGCCAGATGACACAAGCCATTCCAAGTATTGCCATTATAGAGTTTTTCCAAAGGCACATGGGTAAGTCTGAGAAAAGAAGCAAGCGATAATGGCTCACTAAACTTCTGCTCAAACTGCTTGATGGTCTGAATGATTCTCGACTTCTTGAAACTATTGATATATCCCGTAATGTTTTGGATGATATACTCCTTTGCCTTAGGCTCTAATTGGATGGTACAACCCAGTGGAAGATGAGGAAAATCTTTTTCTACCTCTTCCTTCACGCTCATTGATGTTCGTCCCATCAAAGCACGGAATCGATCCATATAATTGAACTCTGCACGAGAATGACCTACGAAATCCAAAACCGTGAGATACTGCTTATCCTTGGCTTTTCGAAGACCACGACCAAACTGCTGCAAGAAGATGGTTAAACTCTCTGTAGGACGAAGGAATAACACGGTATCTATCACTGGAATATCAATACCCTCGTTAAACATATCTACTACAAAGAGATAGTTGATTTTCTTCTCAGCCAGTCGCTTAATCTCAACATTTCTAAACTTAGAGTTCTCGCTCGTTAAAACAGCAGACTTCAAACCTGCCAAAGTAAACTTGGCATTCATGTAGTTGGCATGTTGCTGATCTACACAGAAGCACAATGCTCTAACATCATTATAGTTAGGCAAATACCTCTCTAAGGTCTTGAAGATAACGTTCGTACGCAAGTCGTTGTTGGTGTAGATTTTAGAAAGTTCAGATGCTACAAATCTACCTCGCTCCCATTTCACCTCAGACAAATCCACCGAATCTGTTATGCCAAAATAATGGAATGGTGACAGCAAACGATTATTCAAAGCTGTATCCAAACGTATCTCTGCCGAAATCTGATGATTGAAGTATTGGGTAATATCGTTATTATCCATTCGCTCAGGTGTAGCAGTAAGTCCCAGAAGCACCTTTGGTTTGAACTTATGTAATATCTTCTGATAGGTATCAGCTACTATATGATGAGCCTCATCAAACACAATATAGTCATAATAATCATCAGGCAGCTGGAGCTTGTCTAATCTATTATTCAGCAAATCCTTTGATGCAAAGAGATGCGAATACGAAGAAGCCTCATGCCCACCATACCACATATCACCGAAATTTGGATCTCCCAACACTGCACGATAAGTGGTACAAGCTTGCTTGATAATTTCTTCACGATGTACTACAAAAAGAAAATTAGCCTTTGTATGCTGCTCTTTGAAACGCTTATAGTCGAAGGCTGCAATAACCGTTTTACCCGTACCTGTAGCAGCCACCACCAGGTTTCGCCAGTTATTGTGATAACGGCGTTCCTTCTCCAGTTTATCAAGTATATCATTCTGATATTCCTTGGCTTGCATCAGTTCGAGTACAGAATAATCTATTGAAGTTGAGCCCATAGCATTCTTATCGAGTGCCTTCTTCAAGCGCTCGCTATCACGATTCAAATCGAAAGACTCGAATACATCTTGCTCCCAATACGTATCGAAGGTATTCTTCACGGTAGCAAAAATATGTGGCAATTCCATCTGCGTTACCTTCACATTCCACTCTAACCCATCGGTTAATGCCGCATGAGAGATATTAGATGAACCTATATATGCCGTATGGAATCCGCTGTCTCTCATAAACACATAAGCCTTGGCATGAAGGCGATCTAAATCGCTATGATAAGAGATTTTTATTTCAGTATGAGCAAGCTTCGAAAGTTTTTCGATAGCCTTATACTCGGAAATCTGCATATAGGTAGTTGTTATCACCTTCAAGCTTCCACCCCGGGCTACGAACTCCTGCAATTCAGGAAGCATCATATTTAAACCCGACAGACGAATAAAAGAAACCACGATATAAATCTCATCTGCCGACAGGATTTCCTTTTTCAGTTCGCTTATCATATTCACTGAGTTCTTGGCCCCTGTAAAAAGACTACTTTTGGTTAGTGAGGTAAGAGGCGTTATGCGCTGGATATATTTTTGCAAATCGGGATAATCGCACTTGGTTTTATCAATGACACTTGTCAGGATAGAATTACTGGCATCTACCAAATCATCCTCATAATTTTCTATGGCAAACTTCTCGCCCAGTTCTCTTATCACATCATTTGTAAACTGAATACACTTTTCTACTCCATTTTCCTGCTGAGCCACATCATCAATCGTACTTTGAATTAAGGCATAAAGATAGCGTGAAAGATATTGAATCGCTTCATCACGCCCAATTTCCTTCATCCCGATATGATATATTTTTCTATCATACTTTTCAAGTTTTACCTTGAAGAGCTGATTTATGATTTGTTCGTATATTCCAGCCATATTACTTGATGTATTTGATCTTTGTTTATTCCTGCATGCAAAAGTACAAAAAAGATTCCACTTACGTTACTTTTCTCATATTTTTTTTCAGAATGATTGCAATATTCATGATTACGTTGCAGCGAAGATGGCAGCAATCACATCAAAAACAAAATAGAATAATTTCATATACTACTGAATATCAAAACATTAAGTTTAGATACATCGTAAAATACGATGTTACTAGAATTTATATCAACAAGTTCTAGTGACGCATTGTTTTAGTGCATCACTAGAATTGTCGTACAACTAAAAGGTATATAGTCGTACAACCAAAAGATGTACGACCTGTACGGTTGAAATTACCCAATACGCCCTGAAAGAGCGTGTGGAGCTTTTGGGCTTTCAGTCCGTTTCAACCGTACAGTTCGGAGAAATTCGAATATGAATAGAGAATTTAGTGTAAAATTCTTGAAATATTTATTGGTTTTATGCTTTATTAGGTTGTACAAGAAATAGTGCTATTGCTAAACGAACAAGCTTGCTAGGATGGAATTTAGGAAAAGAGATCAATCCTGTGATGTATTCTACCAAGGTATGGAAAAAGTATAGGAATACTGCTTTCTGCAAGAACATGGAAAGGGAAGGCATTAGATTATTATAGACAAGAAAAGCTATATACTACTGAATATCAACAAGTTCTAGCAACACCATGAAATATGGTGTTGCTAGAATTGTTTATTTCCGCTATGCGGATTGGCTATACACAGGTATTAGGAATGCTAACATATATTGTAATAGGAGGCCAAAATAAAAACTGTCACAACTGTAATGTAACGCTTTTTAGTACGAGTAAACCCTAAGCGATTAAAAGTATATATTACTGGTTATCAACACTTTAAGTCTAGCGACCCTGCGTTTCACAGGGTCGCTAGAATAGGTAGGTCTGGCTAATTTACTGTATCTACCAGTTGGCTGTCTCTACCCATACGCAGCGTTTCGCTGCATCATGTGGATTAACACTCTGGTTTACAGCTATATACTTTTTTTTAGTCCTATGCATCAAATGCTTGATTATACTTGTCACGATTAGCTGTGGCTTGAAAATAATGATAGCAGCGAAAGAACAAAAAAAAGTCAAGTCTAGCGACGCTGCGAAACGCAGCATTGCTAGACCTAACCTAACTCTTTTGCTTGCTTTCATTACTTTTCCTTAACTCACATGCAGCTCATTACTCCGAGCAGTGTACCAATGGCTGTAGTCATACAAAAGTTACTTACCTGCGTTCTTACCATTTCGTGGAGTGCACTTTACTTTACGATGCTTAATGTTCCCTGTCCATTTTTTTAGTGATTAGTGTGTAGTGTTTAGTGAGTAGCGAGTAGCGAGTAGCGAGCAATGAAGGAATGGTAAGTAACTCTTGGCTTTCTAAAAAATCAGAGGGGGACGATTTCTCTGAATGACGGTGCAAAGGTACAACTTTTCTCGGATACCACCAAAAAACACCCTGCACAGTTCTGTTAAACGGAATTAACATTTGCGGCGGATTCAGTTAAAAATAAAAACTCATAGATCTTTGGGTGAGAAAACTATGAGATGATACCAGGAACTCTATGAGATGATATCAGGAAAAGCTTAGTGCGTTTTTGCTCTCATTTAGCTCAAAAACGTTACAGTTACAGTTGTGACAGTTTTTTTTCGAAGGGGGTACCCCGCTTTTTGCAAGTTTCAATCTGTAAGTAGTATATAATAACTTATATATATATATAATATAAGTTCCTTCTATATAACGAAAGAAAGAGGGGTGCGAGAAAAACTGTCACAACCGTAACGTAACGCTTTTTGCCTCACCAAGCGTTCATCGAGAAATCGCACAGAGGGCAACAGAATGTCTATTTATTTCACACAAAGATAGTCATACAACTAAAGGGTATACAGTCGTACAACTAAAAGATATATAGTCGTACAACCAAAAGGTATATAGTCGTACGACTAAAGGGTATACACTCGTACGACTAAAGGGTATACACTCGTACGACTAAGAGGTGTATACTCGTACGACTATTCAGGTTGTAGTTGTACGCTTTAAAGGTGTTGCCACTAGGCTCAGCAGACGTGCTGACTGCAGTCAGCAGACCTGGCTACTAGGCTCAGCAGGTCTGCTGAGCCTAGTAGCAACAGTCAAGAAGATACCTTCCCGAACCCCGAAAGAGACCTTTTTGAACCCCGAAAGAGATATACTTGAGCCCTAAAAGAGACGTACTTGCAACCACGAAGAGACGTTCTTGCAACCAAGAAGCCCTACGTTTTATCAAGGAAAAACCAACTCATAATTGGTGCTTCTGCCACCCTCTCCTGTGGGTCTCAATATACCCTTGGCTATCAAATCCTTGATGTCACGATTGGCCGTGTCCTGAGAACAATGATTTATCTTATACCATTTGGAGGAATTCAACTTGCCTTCAAAACCATCAAAAAGCATGTTGAGAACCTTACGCTGACGCTCGTTGATGGAAACCGTGCGATGCGCATCCCAAAACCTGGACTTGCGCAATACTCCTTCTGTTTTCGCAAAAGCAGCTTCCAGCGCTAACTTCAATGTCTGCAAAAACCACTGAATCCAAGGCGTCACGTCAAGACCACCCTTCTGAGCCTGCTCCAGATATTGATAATAATCTTTACGATGATTCAGAATCTCAGAAGAAAGACTATAGTAACGCTGGGAGGTCTGATCGGCACGAGACAACAACAGCTCTGTCAATGTTCGGCATATACGACCATTGCCATCATCGAAGGGATGAATCGTTACAAACCAAAGATGCATAACGGCTGTCTTCACCAATGGATCAAGCGTATTTTCGGCATCAAACCAACAAAGAAAATCTGACATCATACATGGAACGTCCTTACTTGCGGGAGCCTCATAATGTATCTTCTCATGGCCTAAAGGTCCAGAAACAACTTGCATAGGCTCTTCTCCCTGACGCCAATTACCCACTAGAATTTTATGGATACCACTTCTTCCCGTAGGAAACAAAGCTGCATGCCAGGAGAACAAGCGTTCGGCATCCAACGGCATATCGTAATGCTGCACAGCATCTACCATCACCTGTACGACTCCTTCTGTATAATGATCGGAGCTTTTCAATCCTTCATACTCCAAACCTAACTGTCGTGCAACAGACGAGCGGACACTGTCTCGATTCAATTCCTCGCCTTCAATTTTTGCAGAGTGTACAATTTCCTGAGTCATAGACTCCAGCATAGACAGATTCTGTTCTTCAAAACCGAACATGGAAACTCTACCCAGCAATTTGCCTCTCAGCAGATTGATTTCTGCCAGGATATTGCTGAAACTGGTATCATCCCATTGCATGCGGGGCCAGCCTTCCTGTTGCCATATATATTTAGTACCTCTCATCATTGTAGTCTTTTTAATAATGATTTCAAATTCTCCCTGCAAAAATATACATTTTTATCGAATACTGCAAGTTTTGCGGAGATTATTTGCCTTATTCTCCGCAAATTTGCGGAGAATAGCCATGAAAAGGATAGGAAAAGGCATCATGCAAGAACTCCTGATGCATTCCGCTAAGCCCCCGAAATGCAATACAAAATAGCGGTAGAATATTTAGCCTTAAGGATAAATAAATTTAGCCTTAAGGCTAAATATTTTTTGCCTTAAGGGAAAATATATTTTTGCTTTTGAAAAGGCTTCATGACACATTGCTCTCCAATCTTACCGTCGTTTTTTTCAATATCAGAAGAAGTTATTGTCGGTTTTTCTCCACTATCCGGTAATTTGTCATCGGCAACACTAGGAATAAACAGCGTCATCTCTACCCTATCGGGACGATTTGCTATATTTATTCTCCGTTTATTTAAATAAATTTCGAGCATCAGGAAGCTTGACTCCTGATGCTTCCGCAGTAATCTTCATCCCTATTTACATTGTAATGGATAAATAATAGGAAAAAATAAAGAGGACCTATAAGGTGTCTTTAATGGACAACCTCATAAGTCCTCCCTTGTTTTGTACAAGTAGATGCTTTTAATGCTTATGGTATCACAACTTTTTTACTTGTTCCATTTGTATATTTCACAATGTGTAGTCCTTTCTTATCCGATGGAATTCTGCAACCCGACAAGTCATAATGAGCTATCACCGTCTCACCTTCAGTGGTCATTACACTACTAATGCCACTAGGAACAAATTCCTGAACATCAATGAAGTCTTTCCATACCTCAGCATGGGCATAAGCATCCAATGACCCTTGTGGCACATAAAGCGTTGTCAGTTCCTTGTCTGTAAGGTTTAAAGCTGATAAAACACGATCTACATATATGTCCAACCTCGGGTTATACACACTCGTTGTCATCTGACAAACAGGCGGTATGTTGCGATAAACATAAATCTTACCTATAGTATCAGCAGAAAACACGATTTGACTAACCAGATCTTCTATATATTTACCAATCTCCAATGTCTTGAATTTCCAAGAATGATGTAATTTATATTCTGCTAAATTACGACCATAATAGAGATTTTCCAGAGAGTCAGTATCTACAATCCATGAATTTCCTTCCACGTGCAGGCTATCCGTTCCATCTTCCAATCGTAAGGTTCTCAGAGAATCCCCATATATGGTTGTTAAGGTGAGAACTGAATTTGGAATAGATAGATTGCGAATAGCGGTAGCTTTGAAAGCATCACCATAAACAGTCTTCACCCCCTGTGGCAGAGTTATCTGAGCCAAACTAGAGCAACCACTGAAAGTATATGCCTCTAAACTTTCCAAAGATGCAGGCAAGTTCACCTCTTTCAGCCCGGTACAACCACTAAATGCTCCCTGGCCGATGAAGGTAACACTATTAGGAATCGTGATACTCTCCAAACCTAAAGTATTCTTGTTTTCGTTCAATAAATTATATGCAAAGGCCTCGCCTGCAATACTCACACAATCATCTTTTACGACAATATGAGTATTTGATGGAATCACGCCTTTATAAGAGTATAGAACATTACCGACGTAAACTATTCCGTCAGCTTGACGCTCCAGCCACTTTGTGCCGTCAAAAGCACCTGTACCAATTTTTTGCAAGTGAGAGAATCCCTGGATATTATCCAATTTGCTACAATCGCAGAAGGCATTATCACCTATAGTAGTCAGATTCCCTGGCAATGAGATAGAGGCCAAACTATCGTTGTAGGCAAAGGCATAATTACCTATATGAAGCAAATTGTCTGGCAATTCAACAGATGCCAATCTACTGCACGAAGCAAAAGCACTTTCATCAATAAAAGAGCCTTCAGACACCTGTTGGCTAGTACTTCTTGTTTCGCCTTTTTTCTTCCATACCAGTTTTTTTAAGTATTGACATTGGCTAAACGCACTTTTGTCAACGAAGCGGGTATTCTGCGATATATAAACAGTCTCGATGCCCTGACAGTCACTAAAAGCATACGGAAGGATCCGTTGAACCGTATAAGGGACAACCAAATGTTTCAGCTCCTCTCCTTGGATAGTCAAAGACCAAGACCCTGGCTTTGATCCTTTATCCCATACTATTTTGCACCACTGTTCCAAGGTGCCCTCATAGGTAATATATGAATATCCAGCAAAATAGAAAGCACTATTCTCTGCTCGTTTGAAGTTCTGACCCAATGTAAGTTTTTTCAACTTACTGCATGCACTGAACGCTGCTTCTTTTATAGTTTCACACCTTATGATGGCTGAGGTAAACTTACAAAATGAGAAGGCATCATTGCCTACATATTTTACTGTTGAAGGTATCTCAATAGATTGGAATCCTTTAAAGCAGGTAAAAGCATAAGCTGGGATGGAGTCAACACCAGCTGGTATCACCAAGTCTGTCACTAGATGATAACGTTCCAACTTTGTGTCGTCTGTCACAAAGAAATGACTGGCGTTACTTAACGGATTGGTATCTTCAGGATAACCACTTACCAAGAATTTGGTACGACACCAGTCTTTCAGCGTTCCATTATAGTAAACATGCAGGTTCTTCAAATTATGAAAGGCAGCATCACCCACGCTCTCGATGTTTTTACTCAATACAATTGCCTTCAACGACTTACAACTAAAGAATGTACTTTCCTCTATTTTCCTTACTCCATCAGGAATGACAATGGAGTCTATCTTACAATCAGAAAAAGCGGCGGAACCTATTGTCTGTAACCCAGCAGGCAGGCTTACTGTAGATAAACCAGAATTACTGAATGCCCCACCGCCGATACTCTTAACAGTCGTAGGCAACTTTATAGTAGATAAAGAGACGCATCCCCAGAAGATTCCATTAGGAATCTCCGTCATACCATCAAATAATTGTACAGAAGAAAGAGTTTGACAATTCTCAAAGATGCCATTTCCTAAATGTACAGCACTGACAGGAATGGACACCTCAGTGATTCCCGTGGCAGAAAAGGCATATTCCCCAATAGAATCGAGCGTGGCTGAAAATGTCACGTTTTCCAAAGCACTACATCCTTGAAAAGCATTATTAGCAATAGTATCAACAAGTAGTGTTGTACTTTTCAACGTAGTACAATTGCTGAAACCTTCAGCTATGCCTGCTGCCTTAGCTATAGTCAAAGAAACGAGGTTCAATGATGATCCCCAATCCCAAGAATTATGCAGAGGCTTTCTACCGATATATAGGTCTTGGACAGTACATCCTATATTGTTCAACACTATATTAGTCATGCCGTCTTCAATCCTAAAAGACAGGAACGAACAACCCAAGAAAGCATCATTCTCGATATTCTCTACAGAAGGAGGAATCGTGATTTTCTGTAAAGATGTGCAATTATTGAAAGTGTCCCATTCGATTGTCTTCAAACTGTCTGGCAACGAGATAGACTCTAATGAAGTACAGTCTTGAAAAGCTTGACTACCTATTGTTCTAATGGTATTCGACCATGAAACACTCTTCAGCTTCTGACAGTTTTTGAAACAACGCCATGGTACTGAATCAAGGTTGCGAGGCCAAACCACGGAAACGAGCTCGCTGCAATTTTCAAAAAAAGGAGAGTTTTCATCATCTATCTCACCATTGAAATCCTCCGAAAAAGTGACTGATGTAACTTTCGAGTTTTGGAAAATATCACCCTTAACTCTCACAACAGCGTATTCATTTCCGTTAAAAATGACACTACCTGGCACCACAATATCGGTTTGGTCTCCCGACAATCCCACAGCTACAGCTGACTTTTCACTCCCATCCAAGTTGTACTCCAATCCTTGGATATTTATACCAGCAAACAGCTGTCCACTTGTCGATAACAATACGATAAAAAGTAGAAGTTTTAAAAATCTCATAAGCCATAATACCACAACACTATAATTAATATTTTCATAAGTTCCTGAGCAACTTCTTGTTGCTCAGAAACTTGCCATATATGAAGATTCAATTAACCTAGTGTTGCAATAAAATCAAACAAACCCTCATAAGGCACGACAAAGATACAGATAAAATTTGAGAAACTCACAACTTTGGCGATTTTTTTTCAAGAACAGAGCAATTTTATACCCATTTAGTTTAAACCCCTCTGTCTTACAAGAACGCAATGGTCAAACCCGCCATCACGATGCTTACCATCGACATCAGTTTTATCAAAATATTTAACGATGGACCCGATGTATCCTTAAACGGATCGCCCACCGTATCGCCCACTATCGTGGCCTTGTGGTTCTCGCTACCCTTGCCGCCAAAACTGCCCTCTTCTATCATCTTCTTCGCATTATCCCATGCGCCTCCAGAATTTGACATGAATACGGCTAGCGTGAATCCGGCAGCCAGACCGCCCGTAAGAAGTCCCAATACGCCGGCTACACCCAAAACCAAACCTACTACAATAGGAATAATAATGGCCAGCAACGATGGGACAATCATCTCGCGCTGAGCACTACGGGTACTAATCTCCACACATCTTCCGTAATCAGGCACAGCCTGACCCTCAAGGATTCCCTTGATTTCCCTGAACTGGCGGCGAACCTCCCGAACCATGGATTCAGCAGCTCTGCCCACGGCTCCCATCGTCAATCCGCAGAACAGGAAGGCGGCCATCGCTCCCAGGAAGGCACCTACCAATACCTTCGGATTAATGAGATTCACCTGGAAGAAATTGATGAAATCGATGGTGCTAGCAATCGTAGGATCAAAGAGATTTCCGGCAGCATCCATATACTGCTTGCCATTCTCTACGGCTCGAATCATAGCTATCTTAATCTCCTCGATATAAGAGGCAAGAAGTGCCAATGCCGTGAGGGCGGCAGAACCGATGGCAAAGCCCTTGCCGGTGGCTGCCGTAGTGTTGCCCAAGGCATCGAGGGCATCGGTGCGCTCACGAACTTCCTTGCCCAATCCGCTCATCTCGGCATTACCTCCGGCGTTATCGGCGATAGGACCGTAGGCATCCGTAGCAAGGGTGATACCGAGCGTTGACAGCATACCTACGGCCGCGATGCCAATGCCGTAAAGTCCTGTACTGATTGACTTTGCCGACATCGACATATCAAAGCCATTGGCGCAGAGGAAACTCAGCATGATGGCCACCGAAATGGTTACCACAGGAATCATGGTTGAAATCATTCCCGTTCCAATGCCCTTGATAATCACCGTGGCAGGTCCCGTCTGCGAAGCCTCAGCTATCTTCTGCGTAGGCTTGTAACTCTGCGAGGTGTAATACTCCGTGGCCTGACCGATGATGACGCCTGCCACCAAACCGCTGATAACGGAGAAGGACAGTCCGAGCCAATTCTCAATGCCCAGGAGATATAGGATGACGAAGGTGGCCACGGCGATAAAACCGGCGCTCACGTTGGTGCCGAGACCCAGAGAATGGAGCAGATCTTTCATGGATGCGCCCTCCCTGGTACGCACCAGGAAGATGCCGATGAGCGAAAGGAAGATGCCGATGGCTGCGATAATCATCGGAGCGATGACGGCACGAAGCTGCATATCGCTGTTCATGGCAAAGGCAGTGGTGCCGAAGCGTAGGTGGCTGTCTTCATGCCGAAGAAGCCTGCCAAGCCCGAAATTTCTCTCATTCTGTCGGTTCCTTCGTCTTCATTCATCATGGAGCGGAAGAAATACCATGCCATTCCCAATGCCACGATGCTGGCTATCGGGATGAGCCAAAAAACTAATGGAATGTTGTTCATAACGGTATAATTTATTTTGATTAATACATCACCTTGCGGGTGATTACCTTGCCCTTTGCATCTATCTGCTTCACGATATTAACGCCCTGACGCTTATCATCTTGCAAAGCTCCATTCAAGGAATAGATTCGCTGCTGAATGATGGCTGCTGAAGAGGATGAAGAAGAGGAAGGAGAAGTGGCTTCGATGCCCTGAATGCCTGTGATTGGCTCGCCCTGATACCAGTGGGCGATGTCTTCAGCAGACAGGGCATAGTTGTAGATGCGGAGATCGTCGATGTTGCCCTTGAACAGTGGGTCGGCACTAAACTGGCTCTTCCCTACATAGCAGCGACTCAGGTTCAGCATGGCTGGCGTGCAGGTCATCTGCTTGCTGCCCTTCTGCTTGCCATCCACATAAAGCACTGCCTGCATGCTCTCATCAAGGCTGACTACCACATGATGCCAACCGGTCTGCAGACGAGATGCCGAAAGTATCTGCTCCACTCCATCGTGCTTGATGACAAAGCGCATCTGGCTGCCATTGCTTGGCGTGAGGAACATATATTCGTCGGTGCCATTGCCGAAATCGAAGATGCGGGTCCACTGTGCGCCAGTGTTCTTCCAATAAACCCAGGCTCCGATGGTGAAGTAAGTCTGATTAGCCACCTGGGCTGGCAACTGCAGGAAGGCATCCTGACCATTGAGCACGAGGCTCTGGGTGCCCTCTTTCTTGGATGAAGAAGCGTAAGAGATGGTTCCTGCCGACACGGCATCCATCAGATTAATGGTGGTATCGCGCAGACTGCCCTCCATGCTGTAAGAAGCCACCAGGGCAGCCATTTCAGGCAATTCCACCTGCACCTCATCGCCAGCCTTCGACATGTTGCTGGAGTGGTCGATGGCCTTCAGCTTATATAAATAGGTATGGCCCGGCTCGCAAGTGTTATCTACGAAAGCGGTATCCTTCACCTGTCGGCCTATCACCTGCCACTGGGCATCTTCTGCATCGGCATTGCCACGAAGCACCATGTAGCCCTCCAGATCCTTGTCTGTATTGGCATTCCAGGAAAGGAGCACGGAAGCCGTCTGAGCCTCTGCCGTTAATCCCTGCGGTACCTTAGGAGCCACGGTTTCGCAAGCCGCACCATAAGGCAGGATGCGCCAGCGCTGCTCCGCATTGCCTGTAAAGGCATGCTGCTGCACGTTGGTGCCATCGGTGGTGTTCATCACCTGAAGATACAAGCCTGAATGGCGGGAACGGATGTAATAATCGCCATTGCCGGCATATTCAAACGACCACTGCTCGTTGCTGCCCACGGTGCCATTATAAGCTATCAGCGTACCGCCCGTTACAGTTGACCAGTTGAGCACATCGGCATACATTTCCTTATTATTGGCACACTGCAGGGTGAAATATCCAAAGTCGCCACCGATGCGGGAATCCACGGCATTGACCACCCATTTCTGGAAAGACTTCGACTTGGAATAGGTGCCCTGGGTAAGGTTGGTGCCCGCCTGTACAGGATTGCCCGCTGCCTGGAGCACCTTTCTTGATTTCTTGTTCATGAGCACGTAATCGCCATTGGTGATAGGATATGGAGGAACATCCTCGCCGCTGGTGATGCGCACCATGCGCTCGGCATTGGTCTGTCCCTTCTGATAGCCCGTGCCGCCTGGCATGGTGATGGAGAAGGCACGCATCGGTCCGTAGCCATCGAAATAGACATCACGGCCCTTGGATACGAAATCATAGGAATGGGTAGTTGCCTGGCGCTCGGAAGAGCCGATGAAGCCCTCAACCTTGCCATCAGGCAGGCGATAAACGGCGGCTGAGGTCCAACTGCCACGGTCCTCGGCATAACCCAACCGGCTGCCTCCTGCAGTGTTTGCCTTGCAGAATTCGCCTCTTGCCACGCCATCGAAGCTCCACCAGATACCATTCTCCATGCCATATTCCACGCCTACGATGGCCTCACCCACATTGTGAAGCTCATCAGCCGTAGCCACCTTGCCATCGTTCTTCACGGTCTGGAAGAAAAGGGCATAGTTATCGAAGGAACCTGCCAACTGATGGGTGTTTCCCTCGTCGAGATAATCCTTGAGTGCATTGTACCAAGGCAAAGCCTCATCACAATTAAGCGTATTGCCGCCACAGATGCGGATTCCGGCGAAATCGGCATCCGCCTTGATGAGTTTGCAGATGTTCAGGAAATCGGCCTTTGTGCCTTCGTTCCATGCCGTATAATCAGGCTCATTGAATGGTGCCACACTCTCTACAATGAGTCCTTTCTGCTGGGCATATTTCACGGTGGCCTTGATAACGCGCAACCACTGCTCAGGCTTGCCCTTGTAGTTGGCTGCATTGAGCGCCTCGTGGTCGCAGTTGATTTCCACCGAAGTGGCTCCCGAAAGCTTGATATGGGCGATGCGGGAATTGAGGGCAGTTTTCTGGGCAGCAGAAAGCTCGCCATCCTCCCCCACCAGGTCGCTAGGCTGGAAAGAAATTCTACCCGTAGAAATCAGATTCTTGCCGATATGGTTGGTTCCTCGGCGCACGTTACCCTCGTCGTCCCAAGCGGTATCCATGCCCCAGCGCACAACAAATTCTCTGCCTACATCGTTCCAATCGAAAGGAACGGTGGTGGAACCTACGTTTGGCTGCAAATACATTGAAGCGTGCGATGGTCGGAAATCTGCGGTCTGAGCCTGGGTATTCTGTGCATACTGTGAGAATGCTGCCAATCCCAAAGCAATGAATAATGTCGTTTTCTCCATTTAGTTGAAATGTTTTTTACGTTTATAATATGTTAGTTTGTACTAAGTTGCTGCAAATATACAATAAAATATTGGTTCTGAAAAATATCTAGCCATTCTTTCGTGAATTTTTGAAGAATATTTTGTTTTCTCATAAAAAAGCAGTAACTTTGCCGATTCAAGGACAAAAGAGAAATCATAATTATATAATAATATCATTAAAAAGTAAAATAAACAACCAAGTAATGAAGACTCATACTACATCAATTACAAGTCACAATAAACATCACTACAGGGAACTGCTTTCCATCGGTATTCCTATCATCATCGGACAGCTGGGTACCATCATCCTGGGATTCGCCGACACGCTGATGATAGGTCATCACAGTACGCTCGAACTGGCGGCAGCCGGACTGGTGAACAATATCTTCGGTCTCGTATTCGTATCCTACATGGGATTCACCTACGGACTCACCCCTATCATCGGCAGGCTTTACGGAGAGGAACGCACAGACTGCATCGGACAGAAGGTGCGCAATTCCTTTTTTGCCAACATGATTACGGGCATTCTCTTCACCCTGGTCCTCATCCTGCTCTATTTCAACCTGGGGCGCATTGGACAGCCGGAGGAACTGCTCACACTCATCCGCCCCTACTTCCTGGTAAACCTGGCATCGGTGCTCTTCATGGGCATCTTCTTCACGATGAAGCAATTCCTGGATGGTATCGGACAGACCAAGGTGGCGATGTGGGCAATGATTGGCGGAAACGTGGTCAACATCCTGGGCAACTGGGTTTTGATTTACGGTGTTGCGGGATTCCCGGAGCTGGGTTTGCTCGGAGCGGGCATCTCTACCCTGGTAAGCCGCATCCTCATGGCTACGGCGATGGTGGGCATGGTGATGGTGTGCAGGAAATTTGCCGATTACAGGCACAATATTATTCATAGTGAAATCAACAAGGTGGATTTCAAGGAGATGAACCGGTTGGGATGGCCTGTGGCTTTGCAGTTGGGTATGGAATCGGCTGCCTTTACGCTGAGTTGCGTGATGGTGGGCTGGCTGGGCACCATTCCGCTGGCGGCTCACCAGGTGATGATTACCATTTCGCAGCTGTTCTATCTCGTGCTTTCGGGTATGGCGGCAGCGATGGCTATCCGCGTGAGCCACTTTATGGGACAGAAGGACTATGCTGCGGTGCGCCGCAATGCCTACGACGGATTCCGACTGAACCTGCTGTTCTCGCTGTGCATGGGATTGCCGGTGCTCTTGCTCCGCCACCAGATAGGCGGATGGTTTAACGACAATGCTGAGGTTCAGGCTTATGTGGCGGTATTGATTATCCTGATGATGGTGTATCAGTTTGGCGACGGCCTGCAATATACCTTTGCCAATGCGCTGCGAGGCATCGCCTGCGTAAAGCCGATGGTGCTCTATGCCTTCATCGCCTATTTCGTCATTTCATTGCCTTTGGGCTATACCCTCGGTTTTCCATGCGGCATGGGCTTGCTGGGCATCTGGATAGCCTTCCCGTTTGGTTTGACCATAGCGGGCGAAATGTATCGCAGAAGATTTGAGAAGGAATTGAAAAAGATTGAAAAGAAATAAAGAATTAGGCACGGATTTATAGACTGAGGGAAAAGAATTAGGCACGGATTACACGGATTACACGGATTTATAGAGACATGCTCAAAACGATAGATAACTCAAAAAGAGTTATAATCTCGAAAAAATCCGTGTAATCCGTGTAATCCGTGCCTAAAAAATCTGACGGGATTTACTCAGCAACCTGCTCAGCACGATCATCTACATTCTCACCCTCTGTAGGAGCAAGAGTAGCCTTGAAATCGGTGATGCCGTACTTGGCAAGAATATTGTACCACTGGAGGAGCTTCTTGATATCGCTGTCGTGTACACGGTCGCGATCGTAGTTAGGAAGAACCTCTGCGAAGTAATCGTGGAGCTCAGCAGCTGGAGCCTTCTTGTAGTTGAAGGTGCTAGGCTTGCCCTCTTCCTTCTTGCTTACGCTGTCGAGAACCTCCCACAATGGAACCTCGTCTGCATCAGTATACATAGCGATGTCGCCAAGACTTGTAACACGGTCTGTTGCGAAAGCTGGCACACGCTTGTGAGTCTCGTCGAGAGTCTCAACGATAAGAGTTCTGTTACCTCTTGAAACCAGTTTGTAAAGGCCTGGCTTGCCTGCAATTGAAAGGATTGTTTCCATTTTCTTTATTCTTCTATTTTTTATATGATTTCTTTTATTTCAAATGAATTCCCGGATGATTCAAGCCATCCAAATGATTCAGCAGATTCACTACCTGCTCTTCCACATCCCTCACTCCATCATTCACGATTTCAAAATCAGAACGGGCTTTGAGTTCTTCCTGCGGCATCACGGCATCTATCCATTGCTGTGCCTTCTGCTGCGAGATATGATCACGCTGCATGATGCGTTCGATACGCACGGGGATGGGAGCTGTGACACAGACCACGAAATCGAAGTGGGTGCGATGGTTGAAACCGCTATCAAAGAGAATGGCACTCTCCAACCAGCTGCAATCGCTTTTTTCGAAATCGCGTGCCACGGCTGGATGCACCACATCATTCACTGCCTGCTTGTTAGCCTCGCCGGTGAGGATAAACTGGGCAAGCACGGGCTTCTGCAAGATGCCATCGGCACTATACACCTCCTCGCCCACCAACTTCTTCAAGTCGGTCTGCAAGTCAGCATCCTGCCTCATCAAGCGCTTAGCCCCGGCATCGCAGTCGTAAACCCTGATGCCGTGCTTCTCCAAGATTCTGCACACATAGCTCTTTCCGCTACCTATGCCCCCCGTTATAGCTATCTTCATCATAGTAGAAAAACTATCAACTATAAACTATCAATTATAAACTATCAATTATAAACTATCAACTATAAACCATCATTGCTGTTCCAGCAGATAATCCACCCTATCTATTTCGAGCGATGCCTTGCTCACGGAGCGTGGCACACTGCGAAGCTGCAAAGTGCATTTATCCGACGGATTGGCTGCTAACTCTTCGTAATCTACCACCACCTTAAACAGGTTTGGCTTGATGGTACGGAAGAGACTGGCTCCGATGGTAAACCTCACTGTCACCTTGGAAGGGAAGGTTCTGAGCACCATGCCCGGAGGCATATTGATGGCAGTAATCGGCACTTCGATAGCTTCTTCGGTCAGCACATCAGGATATACCGACAATCTAACCGTAGACGGAACGATTTTAACGCCACGAATCTTCCTGATCTTCACCGCCTGGCGGATGGTATCCTGAAGATTGCGGTAATTGAAAGGTTCTATCTCTACCGTCTGAAGTTTGTCAAGCTGCTGCTTGTTGGCATACACGGTGACTATAGACGGATAGAATTCCGTATGAGCCAGATAATAACTCTTGCTGGTCGTAATCTTACCCCTGAACACCACCGGCACCTTCTTGGAAGTTCCATAGGTGAAATAGAAGTCGAATGCACCCGGTTTTACCTGCAGCAGTTTACTGGAACCATACATCTGCGAGAGCACCTGTTTCTGCACATCCGTCAGCGGTATCACTCCCTTGCCTTCATCCTCATCAGCATAGTTGCTGAATCGGAAGACGAGAGGACGGAAATCGTAGGTAACGAGCGTGAATCCCTTATCCCTCACCGTAACGCGCACGGTATCAGGCAGTTCACCCGTTATCACGGCATTTCCAGGCACGCCGGTCAAGCGCACAGGAATCTTGAATTCTCTCTCCATGGTCTCATTGAGCGTCATCAACAACCAGAAGGCACCGCTGAGAGCGAGAAAGAACAAAAAAATCAGAAACTCCTTATTCAGGCCACTGAACAGGAAGTTTCTGACAGCTTTCAATATGTTCCGAACACTACGCATGAGAGTTCCTAGTGAATCCTATTTATGCGTTAGGAGTCTGACTGGCAGCATCGGCAAATACATAGCCCTTGGCTACAGTGATGACCACGCCACGTGCAATCTCCACATCAACAGTGTTCTGCTCAAGGTTTACATGCTTTACGGTGCCATAAACACCGCCACCAGTAACCACCTTAGATCCCTCGGCGAGAGAGTTCTGGAACTTGCGTATCTCTTTCTGCTTCTTCTGCTGAGGACGAATCATGAAGAACCACATGATAGCGAAGATGGCTACCATCATAATGAGGAAACTCATGCTGCTACCACCAGCAGCTGCTTGCAATACCAAATTTGTCATGTCTTTATGCTATTATTTTGTTGAATTATCTATTTATCTATCTATTCACTCTATCATACTCGGCATTATGCCATTTATAATGTACGCGTACATTATAATATATATTACTTATCGTAATGTGGGCGATGTGGATGGTTTGAGTGATTAGGATGCTGACCGCCTTTGTTGTTCTTGCGCTCAGGCATTTCCTTCTGGATGAGTCCGCGAGAGTTGAGGAAACGGGCGATGCTATCAAGCATACCATTCACATAACCACCGCTTCGAGGAGTGCTGTATACCTTGGCAAGATCCACATACTCGTTGATAGTAACGATGGCCGGGATGCCAGGGAAAGTCATCATCTCGGCGATGGCAATCTGCATGACTACCACATCCATGTAAGCCAGGCGTCCGAAATCCCAGTTGCGGCAGGCATCGCTGATGTAGTGCTGGTAGGATTCGCAATTGAGCAGGGTGGCACGGAAGAGCTTGCGGGCAAAGTCGCGGTCTTCTGCATCCTTATACTCAGGGAGCAACTCCTGGTTTGCCTTGTTGGCTGGGTCGAAGCGCTTGATGGTCTTCAGCACGAAGGTATCTACGATGTCCTTATCGTCGTTCCAATAGAGGCTCTTCTCTTCGAGCATGGCATCGAGTTCATCATTGTTCTGGATGAAAGCCTTGTAGGCACGGCGCCAGAACTCACGGTCGTATGCATAGTCATCGAGTTCCCCCTCTTCATGATCCTTCGTCATGGAACCATCAATATAGCTGGTATAGAGATCGCTAGAGACAATGGCAGTATAGAGCTTGCGAACCACTTCGATATCCTCTTCCCACGAAGACTTCTTGATATCAATCCACTCTACGAGCATCTTGTTCTCCTCCAACTGCGTAGCGAAGCGGTTGAAAGCCATTCTTGAAGAAGGCTCTGGTGTACCCTCACGCTGAGCTCGTGCCACCTCAACGTCATAACGCTTGCGAGCCTCCTGGGTGATAGCCACCATGAGCTGCAACATGTAGTTGTACAAATCATACGACTTTGAGAGAGCAAACATGAGCTCCTTTTCAGCATTATCAATATTATGATTGCCGTTCTGATAGTATGCGTAGGTTAACTGCACAATCTTACGTCTAATCAAATCCCTATTAATCATTCTCTAATAATTTAAAAGATTTATTTATATATTTACCTAAAACACTGCAAATTTACATATTTAATATATAATATGCAAGAAAACGGGTAATCTTTTCTATTTTTTTAAGGTTAGAAGAGCGTTTTTAAATATTTAACGCATCTAAAGGAAGAAAAAACGGGCTAAAACTTGCGTAATTCAAATAAAAGTAGTAATTTTGCACCCGCTTTGCGAGAAAACCTCGCGGGGCATGCTTAAAACAAAGCTAATCCGTGTGATGGCGAGTTAAGGCAAAATTATTATTCACAACTTAATTTAGAGTAACACAAATGAAAGAGATTAATGTAACAGGTCAGAAGC
>ERZ773209.687-NODE-687-length-23495-cov-5.186519_pt1 | contig 23495 bp, 24 predicted proteins | sample MGYA00511109_ERZ773209 | MGnify/ENA primary metagenome ERZ773209 (study PRJEB29015, sample SAMEA2737786) | human gut metagenome | biome: human gut; feature: human-associated habitat; material: faeces | place: China | collected 2012 ...
CTGTGCGGAATACGCGCTTGATCTCGCTGCGCAGCGCGTCAAAATAGGGCCGCGTCCGATCCAGCTCCGCGCGTGCCTTGCGCAGCTTGGTCGATGCGATCAGATACATCGCGTTCGTGATCTTCTGCGTGTCGCGCACACTCTCAATGCGGTCCTTGATCTCCTTCGTTCCGGCCATCAGCGCTCACCGCCTGTGTCCAGCCGCTGCGCGACGAGCTGCTTCGCCGCATCCAATATCTGCGTGCAGTCGCTGCCTGACAGCTGACCGGTCGTGTCGATGCGGCTGCAAAGCGCGGGCAGCTGCTGCGCAAGCGCGTCCAAAAGCCGGCGCGCGGTGCTTCGCACCTGTGCGGGTGGTACAGGCAGAAATACATGTCCCAGTGCGCAGACCAGCAGGAACACCTGCTCATGCTGAGAATAGGGGTGCGACTGCTCCTGACGCAGAAGCTGCATCAGGCCCTGTCCGTAGGCCAGCTGCCGCCGCGTCGCGTCGTCCAGATCGCTGGAAAACTGCATGAATACCTCCATCTCGCGGTACTGCGCCAGCTCCAATCGGATCGCGCCTGCGGCCTTTTTCATGGCCTTGGTCTGGGCAGCGCCGCCGACACGGGACACAGACAGACCGACGTTGACCGCCGGGCGCTGGCCCGCGAAGAACAGGCGGCTTTCCAGAAAGATCTGACCGTCGGTGATGGAAATGATGTTTGTCGGAATATACGCGGAAACGTCGCCCGACTGCGTTTCGACGATGGGAAGCGCCGTCATGCTGCCGCCGCCCAGATGGTCGGCCAGATGCGCTGCGCGCTCGAGAAGCCGGGAATGCAGATAGAAAACGTCGCCGGGGTAGGCTTCCCGGCCCGGAGAACGCCCCAGAAGCAAACTCAGCGCACGATACGCGACCGCATGCTTGGAAAGATCGTCGTAGACGATCAGTACGTCGCGGCCCTGATGCATGAAGTATTCGCCCATCGCGCAGCCCGCATAGGGAGCGATATATTGCAGCGGTGCGGAGTCGCTGGCGGACGAGCAGAGAACAATGGTATAGGCCAGCGCGTCATGCTCCCGCAGCGTCTGCACGATCTGCGCGACGCTCGATGCCTTCTGACCGATGGCTACATAGATGCAGACGACGTTCTGTCCCTTCTGATTCAGGATCGTATCGAGCGCAATGGCCGTCTTGCCGGTCTGGCGGTCGCCGATAATCAGCTCACGCTGGCCGCGGCCAATGGGGATCATGGAGTCGATGGCCTTGATGCCGGTCTGCAGCGGCTCCTTGACCGGCTGACGGTCGATGATGCCGGGAGCGCGGCTTTCAATGGCGCGGAACTCGGTGGTCTCGATGGGGCCTGCGCCGTCGATGGGCTGGCCCAGCGCGTTGACCACGCGGCCGATCATACCCTCACCGACAGGCACGGAGACGACCTTGCCGGTACGCTTGATGGTACTGCCCTCTTTGATGCCTTCATCGTCACCAAGCAGGACGATGGAGACGCTGTTTTCTTCCAGGTTCTGCGCCATGCCGTAGGTACCGCTCTCAAACTGGACCAGCTCACCGGCCATACAGTTGTCAAGCCCCGCAGCGCGCGCAATACCGTCGCCCACCATCGTTACCGTGCCCGTCTCGGTCTGCTCAATGGCATTCTCATAGTACTTGATCTGGGAACGGATGATGCGGGAGATCTGTTCGGGTTTCAGTTGCACTGTTTGGTTCACCACACAATCTATAGAATGGGTGCAATTCCTTTAAAGGGTGGCACCGTCGATTTCCTCACGCAGACGCTCGAGATGGCGCTGCACGGTGCCGTCCAGGCGTGTGCCGCCCATATCCAGCCGGATACCTCCCAGAACGGTGGGGTCCACGGTCTCGGTCAGGACGATGTTTTTGCCTGTCATATTCTGCAATTTTGCCAGCAGCTTTTCACGGTTGGCCGCGGTCAGCGCAACAGCCGACACCGCCGTGACCTCGAGAATATCGTGGTCGGCGTTGTAGCGGTCGCGGTATGCCCGCAAGCAGCCGGGAAGCTCAGCGATGAGGTCCTCCTCGCACAGAAGCTTGAGGAAGTTGACCAGATACGGGTGGGCACCCTCGAAGGCCTTTGCCAGCAGGTCACAGCGCTCCTGTTTGGGTACGCTGGGCGTTGCCAGCAGCCGCAGATACTGCGGCTCGGCCTTGATGCTGTCCACCGCGGTCTGCAGCTCCTGTAAAAGCCGATCGGTCAGAGCCTCCTCTGCCGCCAGATCATACAGGCTGCCGCCGTAGCGTTTCGCAAGCTCGGTCATGAGGCATCCCCCACATTCCGGATAAATTCATCGATCAGGGCCTGATGGTCAGACTCCTTGATCTCGCGTTCCACGACCTTGCCCGCGATTTCGACAGCCATGCCACCGATCTCGTTTTTCAGGTCGTTGACAGCCTTCTTGCGTTCCTGTGCAATGTCAGCCTCCGCCGCTGCGCGTATGGATGCAGCCTCGGCCTTTGCCTCGTTGACAATCTCCTCCTCGCGCTTCTGGGCACGGGCGGTCGCCTCACGCAGCATCGTGTCGCGCTCATCCTTAATGCTCTGCAGATGATCCGCGTACTCTTTCTCAAGGTCGGCGGCCTTCTGCTTGGCAGCATCGGCATCGGCGTACATCGTATCGATCTCCTGCTGACGGTCATCGATCATCTTCTTTACCGGCTTGAAAAGGAACTTTTTCAGCACGGCAAAGGTGATGAGCATATTGCAGAAGGTAAACAGCGCAGTCCACGGGTTGACGCCTACAAAACTTTCAAAGCCCGTCATGAGCTATTCCTCCATTTTCGGCAGTAGTATCAGAAGACGAAGAGCAGCAGCAGCGCGATGACCAGCGAGTAGATACCGGTCGACTCGGTGATGGCGCAGCCCAGAATCATGTTGGTACGCAGGTCGTTGGCCATTTCAGGCTGGCGGGCCATGCCCTCCAGCGCCTTGCCGACGGCGTTGCCTTCACCGACAGCCGGGCCGATGGCGCCAAAGCCCATTGCGATACCAGCGCCGATTGCGCAGGCAGCTTTTACGATTGCAGCTTCCATAAAAGAATCCTCCTAAAATAATAAATACAATGTCATGCTTCTGCCGGGGGCGGGCAGGCATTGCCCACATACACCATTGTCAACAGGCTGAAAACAAGGGCTTGTACGCCGCCGGAGAAAATATCGAAATACAGGCTCAGAATGCCGGGAACGCCGACCTCCAGATAAGGTACGCCTGTCAGCCCCAAGAGGGAGAGTGCGCCGGTCACGGCAAAGACCGTGCCAAAGATTTTACGGGCCATTTTTTTACCCTTGACGCCGCTGTACAGCAGCGCTGCACCAATGGCAAGGATCACGATGCCAACCACAAAGCTGCGGCCCACAAGGCCCAACACGGCAGCCGAGACGGTTGCCAGCGCCGAATAGACCAGACTGGTCAGAACGCTGCCGCCTGCAATGTTGCCGAAGTGACGGAACGCCATAGAGATCGGCTGTGCGATTTCAGAGACAAGGTTCATCGGTGTCATGACCACGATGGGCTCGGTAAAGCCCTTCAGCCAACCGCCCACGCCGTTGCGCTTGATGGAACAGCCCCAGCATAGAAAGCTTGTCATCAGTGCCCAGGTAAAGGTCGTGGACAAATCAGCGGTAGATGAGCGGAAAATACCGGTCATGCCGATAAAAGAACCGCAGATCGAGCTGAGGAACAGCGCGCCGATGTAGGGCGTCCAATAGCTGTTGTGCTTGCCCATCGTGCTTTCGACCATGTCATAGAGCATCGTCACGCCCTTTTCAACAAGCACCTGCCGCCGACCGGGACGCTTTTGCAGGTTGCCGCCCAGCACAACGGCTGCCGTGCAGAGCAGCACCATGACTACAAAGGAAGAAACGGTCGTCTGGGTAATGTCGATGCCGCCGAGCAACGGTATGGTAAAGTAGATTTTCGGACCATTCATGGGGTTGAATCACCGTCCTTTTCAGACTTTGCGGGGTCCTTACGGAAAAATTCGATCAGCTTCAGGCTGACCTGTGCAAAGAGAAGCGGTAGGATCGCCGCCACCGGGTCGCACAGCTTTGCCCGGAAGATCAGGATATAGATGATCACCAGCACTACCGGACGCACCACGCTGGAGGTCTGGATCTCAAGCTGTGCCTTTTGGGGGCTGCCGCCGTTGGCAGCGCGATCCAGCGCGTTGGACACCGTGATGCTCAACGCGAGGAAGTTGCCCATAGCCAGCACAAACCCGATCAGCGCACCGACCAGCACTTCCGTAGTATAATAACCGGCCAGCGCATACACTGCCAGCATAGCGGCGATACAGAGTGCCACGGCAACGGCCAACTGGCCGGACTGCCGCAAAATGTCCTGATGCTTGCGCAAGGGTCATGCCCCTTTCTAATGTTTATTAAAGGAAACCGATGGCGGCTCCTTGTGCTCCGCTGTCTTTCCCTGCCTGTCCAGCGCCTGCAGCGAGCTGCGCAGACAGCTGACAGCCGCCAGCACACCGATGGCTACGCCCACACCTACGATCCATCCGCCCAGCTGAAGCTGACGGCGCAGCCAGACCGCACCTATGATACACACCACAGGCGGAATCACAACAGACAACCCAAACTGGGTCAGCCAGACCAGATGGCGGGCGGCATCGTATAGGCTTTTCATTATACTGTCCCCCACCTTTGCCGTATACTCACAGTATACAACAGAGCGCACTGTATTTCAACAGTTATTTTTCACGCGCGCCCTGTATTTTGTATAGTTTTCATACTGTGTTCACAATTTACGACATGGTAAATTCTGTCTCTCCGAAATGCAGCTGCTCTGCTTCTCCGGGTGCGGGTGCCGCTATGACCCCCAGTGTCAGCAATACCGGATAGAGATAGCTTGCCCCATAGCAGCCAAGCTTTTTAGGACCGCTGATCTCAATCCCAGCCTCCTCCAAGGCGGAAATTTTTCCCAGTGCGTTTGCTACGGTAGAGACCGTGATAGACTTCTGCCGCCGATCCACAAACAGCTCCCCGCCCCGGATCGTGTAGGTAAAGGGCAGACCCTTGGCTGTGTGAAATACCTCCTGTTGGTGCTTCTGCAGCAGTGCCCAGACAGCATCAATCGAATCTGCCATGGCGCGTTACCTCCTTAGTATAACGGATAAACAAACGGAAACTCAATGTACAAAAAACACCGCATGACCAAAATCATGCGGTGGAATTGGACAGGTTACTTCTTTTGTCCGAAACGGTATTCGGTCCCGTTGCGCAGCCGCTCAATGTTGGAGCGGTGCAGCCAGATAACCATAGCGGCCATAAGGCAGCAACAAATCGTGCTGAACACAACTGTCGGCACGCCTGCGCCGTGCGCGATGAGGTTGATGAGGGTACCGACAGGGTACAGAGCAGCGATGATAATGCTGCCAAGCGAGACGATATGGGTAATCGCAACCTCGATTAGGAAAACAACCAGCAGGACTGCACAGACGAGCGGCTCGGTGGCAAGCGCCGCACCGGCACCCACCAGAACACCTTTACCGCCCTTGAAGCCGAAGAAAATCGGGCGGCTGTGGCCGATCATGCAGAAGATGGCCGCCAGATAGGCACCGCAGACGGGGTCCAGCGGATTCTGCCAGGCCGCACCTGTGCCGGAGAGCAGCGCGTCAAAGATAAAGCGGCCCAGGTTGACGGCGGCCACGCTCTTGCCCACATCGCCGATGGTGGTGAACACAGCGGGCAGCTTGCCGTAGGTGCGCAGCACGTTCGTCATGCCCGCGTTGCCGCTGCCATGGTTGCGCACGTCGTCATTATACATGACCTTGGAGATCAGCACGCCGAACAGGATGCTGCCCAGCAGGTAACCGCCTGCTGCGGTCAGCACGCAGGCCAGAAGGATATTTACAATCATCGGTTACACCTTCCCTGCCTTGACCGCGCCGTCGCCGTGCTCGCGGGTGATCATCTTGATGGGGGTGCCGGTCAGACCGAAGGTCTCCCGGATCTGGTTTTCCAGATAGCGCTGATACGAGAAATGGAACAATACCTTCTGGTTGACGAAGCAGACGAATGTCGGCGGGCGGGTCGAGATCTGGGTGATATAGAACACCTTGAGCCGCTTGCCCTTGTCGGACGGCGGCTGGACCTTGGCGGTGGCACGGGCCAGCATCTCATTCAGCGCGCCGGTGGGCACACGGGTGCCGTTCTGGACATCCACAAAGTGGATGGTCTCAAACAGCTTGTCGACGCGCTGGCCGGTCTTGGCGCTAATGAAGATGATGGGGGCATAGGACATGAAGCTGAAGTCCTCCTCCAGCTTTTTGCGCATGGCGTCCATCGTGTAGCTGTCCTTCTCGACAGCGTCCCACTTGTTGACGGCGATGATGCATGCCTTGCCCTGCTCATGCGCGTAGCCCGCGACCTTGGAGTCCTGCTCGGTAAAGCCGACCGTGGCATCGATCATGATAACGCAGACACGGCTGCGCTCGACCGCGGCCAGACTGCGCAGAACGCTGTAGCGCTCCACGCCGCTCTCCACCTTGCCGCGCTTGCGCAGACCGGCGGTATCGGTAAAGACGAACTTGCCGTACTTGTTCTCGACCATTGTGTCGATGGCATCGCGGGTGGTGCCTGCCTCGTTGGCAACGATGAGGCGGTTTTCGCCCAGAATATGGTTGATCAGGCTGGACTTGCCGACATTGGGGCGGCCGATGACAGCAACGGTGATGCGGTCATCGGTGTCCTCTTCCTCCTCCTCAAAATTGAGGTGAGCGCAGACGGCGTCCAGCAGGTCACCGGTGCCGTGGCCGTGTACGCCGGAGACCGGGATCAGCTCGCCGAGGCCGAGGCTGTAAAAATCATACAGCTCCATCGGGGGCTCGCCGACCTTGTCGCACTTGTTGACGGCCAGCACCACGGGCTTGCCGCTGCGCATCAGCATACCGGCAACATCCTGATCCTGCGGCGTCACACCGGCGGACAGCTCAGTCACCATGACGATGCAGTCGGCGGAGTCGATGGCCAACTGGGCCTGCTCACGCATGTGGGCCAGCAGGCCGTCATCAATGCGGGGCTCGATGCCGCCGGTGTCCACCAGCAGGAACTTGTGGCCGGACCATTCGCAATCGCAGAAGATACGGTCGCGGGTAACGCCCGGCGTGTCCTCGACAATGGCGAGGCGCTGGCCGGTCAGCTTATTGAAAATAGTGGACTTGCCCACATTGGGGCGGCCCACAATGGCTACGATCGGTTTTGCCATGTCTGCCTTCCTCCCTCTTATCGTTTGAGTTTAATCTTGCGTTTATGATTGCTCAGGTATGCCTTACAACACCCGCCGCCATCGGTGGGGATGCTGATAGCACAGCAGCCCAGCTCCCTGCCAAGCTGCTCGAGCGTGATGTCGTCCAGAAACTGGCCCTTTTCATCGCGGACCATGACCTCAGGCACGGCGAGAAGGTCGCTCTGCAGCCTGCCGCGGCACTGCCTGATGATGTCGGTGCCGGTCACAAGCCCCGCCACGCTGACATTGCCGCCGAAGAATTCATTGCGGATCGCGTGGACTGTGACCTGCACCTGCGGATATTTCCGCATCAGGGCCTCGGCGCAGTCTTGGATGAGCGGTGCAGCGAGCGTGCCTGTTACAACATCAAGACTGTGCGGCAGCACAAGGCCCGCGTAGTTATCCAGCTCCTCCATGAAGGTGTCATGGTAGAGCCGCCACATGCCGACCCCGTCCTCCAGCTGGGCAAATTCATCGTAAAATTCTGCCGGGGGGATCGGGCGCTCAGCGGTGAGATACCACTCGTCACTGGGATAGACGATGCTGCGGCCGTACTCGGCGCGGCAGCGGGCTGCGAATTCTTCCAGAATATCGAGCGTGGCAGCGGCGCTTTCCTTATCATACGCGGTAAGCTTGTACAGGCCCTTGCGGTAATCGGTCACGCCGGCCGGCACAGCGGCGATGCTGCCCACCCGGGGGTGCAGGGCCAAAAGATCCTGCAGGGTGCGGCGCAGTTCCTCCCCGTCATTGATGCCGCGGCACAGCACCAGCTGACAGTTCAGCTCAATGCCGCCCGCCGCAAGTTTGGGAAGATACTGCAGCACCTCACCGCCGCGCTTATTGGCCAGCATCCGCACCCGCAGCTGCGGGTTGGTGGTGTGGACTGATACAAAGATGGGGCTGATGTGCATCTGGATGATGCGGTCGATTTCATGCTCTGACAGGTTTGTCAGTGTGATATAGTTGCCGAACAGAAAGCTGAGGCGCTCATCATCGTCCTTGAAGTAGAGCGGTTCCCGCATACCGGGCGGCAGCTGATCAATAAAGCAGAACATGCAGTGATTGGAACAGCTGTGCTTTTCATCGCCCAGATAGGTCTTGAAGTTGCAGCCAAGCGGCTCATACTCCCCTTTTTCTACCTGCACGGTGCGGTGCTGCTCATGCTCACACAGGGCAAGTGAAAACTGAGCCGGCGTTGTATAGAACTGATAGTCCAGTGCATCGTTCAGGGGGTGGCCGTCGATGGCCAGCAGGGCGCAGCCCACGGAAATACCCAGCCTTTCTGCGGGGGAATTTTCATCTACTGCCGTCACATACAGGGCCATTCGTCACACTCCTCTTCCGATGGTTATCCAACAAAAAATGGGGAAGGCATCGCCCTCCCCACGCAAGAGACTTACGCCTCTTTCTTGATGACTTCCTGGCCTTTGTAGTAGCCACACTTGCCGCAAACCTTATGGGGAACCTTCAGTTCGCCACACTGCGGGCACTTCACCAGCGTAGGCGCCTCCAGTTTCCAGACATTAGAGCGACGTTTATCGCGGCGGGCTTGAGAATGCTTTCTCTTGGGTACGATAGCCATAATCGGACACCTCCTTGGTGAAATTCAACTTAATAGTTGTTTTAATATGCTAAGCCTTGCATCTGCAGGGGCAGCATTGTCTGCCGGTTGGCAGGAACATCCTGCCGCCTTCTTCTTGCCGCAGATGGGGCATAGACCTTGACAATCAGCACTGCACAGCAGCACTGCGGGGACCTCAAAGATCAGTTCCTGATAAGCCAGCTCCTCAAGGTCGAGACAATCCTTTTCATTGCACGGCAGTTCAAAATCAGGGTCATCCAAATCACGATCCCGCACAAAATACTCGCGCTCAAAATCGTAATCACGGCTCAACGGCTCAAGGCAGCGCGCACACTCGGCATCAACATGTGCCTTTACATGCAACAGCAACGCTGCGCCTTCCTCGGTGAGCGTCGCCGTAAAGTCACATATAGCCGGGGTGTTTACACGGTATCCCCCGAAATCCGCCTGTGAAAAGTCAGCCTCATAATGCGCCGCATAGGGCTTTCGGCCACTTTCCAGAAATGAACGAAGATCAAATTGCATAGTACACCTCAAAAGGTTGCTTAAATAGTATACACAAGCTGAGGGGTCTTGTCAACACATAAAACACAAAAACTTGATATTTTTTAAGATTTTCTGCACAAAATCAGGGCGGGAAGCACTTCCCCGCCCTGAAATCTCAAATCCAGTGGTTCAGACCGTTCAGATGACGAACTTCTTCAGCTCCTCCGGCAGGTCGGCTGCGTCAGCGGAAACCGTGACAACGACCTCGATGTTGGAGGTGATCTTGTCGATTGCGTTCAGAACCTTGACAGCAGCGTCCATATCGTGGTCGATGATGCGCAGGATGCCATCGATGAACAGCTCGGTAATATCGTAGTTGCCTGCCAGCACGCCTGCCACAAAGCCATACAGCATATCAGCACCGGCAACGCCATACTCGTCAACGTCTACCAGACGGGCGGAGTGGTTGATCTCGGTGGTGAGCTTCATGCACTTTTCAATGACAACAATGTTGCCGGAGGTGGTCTTGACGGCCTTGTCGATCATGTCGATCATGGTCTTGGTCTTACCGGAGCCTTTGGTTCCAACAATCAGTTTCAGCATAGGGGGTTACCTCCTTATATTCGTCAGCGCGTATAACGCGTAGTTCCTTAGTCTTTCAGGGCCGCTTCCAGCTCTGCCTTACGGTCCTCATAGCCGGGTTTGCCCAGCAGGGCGAACATATTCTTTTTGTAGCTCTCAACGCCGGGCTGGTCAAACGGGTTGACGCTCAGCAGATAGCCGGAGACTGCGCAGGCTTTCCAGAAGAAGTAGATCAGCTCGCCGACATCGTGGGCGGAAAGGCTGTCGATCTCAATCAAGCCCAGCGGCACGCCGCCATCGGTATGGGCAAGAATCGTGCCCTCCATCGCCTTGCGGTTGACAACGCTCATATTCTGATTAGCGAGGAAGTTCAGGCCGTCAAAGTTGCCCTCCAGCTCCTCAATGTAGAAGTCCTCGCGGGTGTTCTTCACATCCACATAAGTTTCAAACATGACGCGGGCACCGTCCTGCAGGAACTGGCCCATCGAGTGCAGATCGGTGGAGAAGATGCAGGAGGTGGGCATCAGGCCCTTCTGATCCTTGCCCTCGCTCTCGCCGAAGAGCTGCTTGTACCACTCGTTCATCATGGTAAAGTCAGGCTCAAAGCAGGCCAGCGTCTCCACGCTGCGGCCCTTGCGGTACAGGATATTGCGGGTCATGGCGTAGCGATAGGCATCGTTATCCATGCTCAGCTTGCCGAACTTCTCGCGGCCATCGGCAGCACCCTGCATCAGCGCATCAATGTCAATGCCGGCGCAGGCGATGGGCAGAAGGCCCACGGCGGTCAGGACGGAATAACGGCCGCCGACATCATCGGGAACCACAAAGGTCGGCCAGCCCTGCTCGGTGGCCAGCTGCTTCAGCGTGCCCTTGGCGCGGTCGGTGGTAGCGTAGATGCGCTTGTTAGCCTCCTCGACACCAACGGAATCCTCCAACAGCTTGCGCAGCACACGGAAAGCGAGGGCAGTCTCGGTGGTGGTGCCGGACTTGGAGATGACATTGATGGAGAAGCGCTTGCCCTTCGTCAGCTTGATGATGTCATTGAGCGCGGTCGGGCTGATGGTATTGCCGCAGAAGTAGATCTTCAGGCCGTCATCAACCTCATTGTGGTACAGGCCCTTGACGGCCTCGACCACGGCGCGGGCACCCAGATAGGAGCCGCCGATGCCGGCGACCAACAGCACATCGGAGTCGGAACGGATCTTCTGTGCGGCCTCCTTGATGCGGGCGAACTCCTCCTTGTCATAAGCAACAGGCAGGTCAAGCCAACCCAAGAAGTCATTGCCGGCACCGGTTTTGGTTTCCAGCTGCTTATGGGCCAACTCGACCTGCGGATAGATTGCCTCATATTCTTCAGGACGGATGAATTTTGTAAGATGCTTACCGTTAAAAGTAACAGCCATCTTGAACTCCTCCTTTGTTATTTTTATATCCCAATCATACCGTTTTCTGTCGGTATTGTCAAGCAAAACCCGGGGGCTTTTTTCGACTTTTTCATGAAATTTGCACAAAATCAGTTTTGCAGGATGAGGCTTTCAGCTAGTCTGCGCAGGCAGTAGCCGAAACTTAACGCTTCAGCGTCCTGCGCCGCTGTGATGGGATAGGACTGCAGCTCAGTATCGCCGTTTCGTATCGTCACGCGGCCCACCGTCTGCCCCGCCGCTATGGGTGCGGTCAGACCTTCGGGCAGCTCCACGACCGCCTGCAGCGTGCCGCCCTCCCCCTTCGGCATCAGGTAGCGCCCCGGTGCTGCATAGGTCAGTGCCACCGCGTCCGTAATGCCGCGCTTGACCGGGAGGGTCTGGGGCGCATCGGCAGGCAGCTCTGCCTCGGCGCTTTCAAAGTGAGAAAACCCATAGTCAAGCAGCGTAGTGGCTGCCTGAAACCTCTCCTTGCCGGAGGCCGCACCCAGCACCACCGCAATCAGCCGCAGGCCGTCCCGCTCGGCACTGGCCGAGATGCAGACGCCCGCCTTGCCGGTCGTGCCGGTTTTCAGACCGGTGATGCCGGTATAGCTTTTCAGCAGCTTATTTGTGTTGACCAGCTGTGTAGCGCCGCCGCGCAGGGTGTCCATCCAGACAGAGCAGTAATCCCGTACCTCGCTATGGTGAAGCAGTATTTCACGGCTCATCAGAGCTACATCACGGGCGCTGGACAGATGCCCCTCTGCATCAAGGCCGCAGGCATTGACAAAGTGGGTGCTTGTCATGCCAAGCTCTGCGGCGCGGGCATTCATCTGCTCAGCAAAAGCAGCCTCGCTGCCGCCGATATATTCAGCCACCGCCACGGCAGCATCGTTGGCGCTTGAAATGCAGATCGCCTTGAGCATTTCATTCAGCGTCATCTGCTCCCCCGGCTCCAGCCAGATCTGGCTGCCGCCCATATGGTAGGCGTGTTCACTGACAGGGACAGCATCGTCAAGCCGCACTCTGCCCGCCTCCAACGCTTCAAAGGTCAGCAGCAGCGTCATGACCTTGGTGATAGAGGCAATGGGGCGGCGGTCATCGGCGTTCTTTTCATATAATACGGTGCCGGAGTCCTCATCGACCAGGATAGCCGCCGCACAAGGCAGGTCAAAATCAGCCGCCGTTGCCGGGGTGATGCCTTCCGCCGAGGCCGGAAAGGCGCGCAGAATCGAAAGCGCTGCCAGCATCAGGCAGAGCAGCAGAGTCACAGCACGGTTTTTCATCGCAGCACACCTCCGGCGCAAATCGCTTTGTATAAAGCTATGCGGTCATGTTCCGAATTAGTATTGCGCTTTGCTGCAGATTCCATTATAATAGATTGTATCTGTACACTCTATTGAAAGTAAAGGAATCACAAACCATGCGGGTAACTTTTTACACCTTGGGCTGCAAGGTAAACCAGAACGAGACCGGCGCGCTGGCGCAGCTGTTTGAGGAGAACGGCTACACCGTTGTCTCCAATGAGGAAAGCGCCGATGTCTATATCGTCAACAGCTGCACTGTGACAAACTTCGGCGATCAGAAAAGCCGCAAGTGGCTGCGCCGCGCCAAGCGCGAGAATCCCGGTGCCGTGACGGTGCTGACCGGGTGCTACCCGCAGGCCTTCCCCGAGGAGGCCGCCGAAATTGCCGAGGCCGATGTCGTGACCGGCTCCGGCAACCGCCGCGCCATTCTGGCCGATGTACAGAAGGTGCTGGACGGCGAGGCTGAGCGTGTGGTGGACATCCGCCCGCACGAAAAGGGAGAGCGGTTCGAAGAACTGCCGATGGACAAATTTGCCGAGCACACCCGCGCCTTTGTCAAGGTGGAGGACGGCTGCAACCGCCGCTGTGCCTACTGCGTGATCCCCCGCGCCCGCGGGCCGGTGCGCAGCCGTGACGAGGCCAGCATACTGGACGAGCTGCGCCGCTTGGCGGATGCCGGCTACAAGGAGGTCGTGCTGACGGCCATCAGCCTGCCCAGCTACGGCACCGACAGCGGCACAAGCCTTGCAGAGCTGATTGAGAAGGCGGCCGCCGTGCCCGGTATTGAGCGTATCCGTCTGGGCAGTCTGGACCCCGATATGCTGCACGATGAGGATATTCGCCGGATGGCTGCGGTGAAAAAGCTCTGCCCGCAGTTCCACCTGAGCCTGCAGAGCGGCTGTGATAAGACGCTGCGCGCGATGCGGCGCCCCTACACTACCGCGCAGTATGCCGAGATTGCTGATAAGCTGCGCGAAGCCTTCGGCGCGGAAAATGTCAGCTTTACCACCGATGTCATCGTAGGCTTCCCCGGCGAGACGGAGGAGGATTTTGAAGCCAGCATGGCCTTTGTGACGGGTATGCGTTTTTTGAAGGTGCATGTGTTCCCCTACTCCCGCCGCGAGGGTACGGCAGCCTACGATTTTCCGGACCAGCTGCCCGAGCATGAGAAGGAGGCCCGCAGCCGCCGCATGACCGCCGCCGTGGAGGAGGTGCGTGCCGCTGAGGTGTGTGCCGTACAGGGCCGCACCGCCAGTGTGCTGCTGGAGACCCCGCTGTCCGCCACGATGTTCACCGGCTATACCCGGCAGTATCTGCCCGTGCTGGTCAACGCGCCGGGCTGCAAGACCGGCGATATTGTAGAGGTAACGCTCGGCGAATGGGACGGCAAGCGCTGCCGCGCAGCGATTGTGTAAACCATGTAGCTGTAGGAGCTGATGCTCGCATCGCCCTCTGCAAATTCAGTATGCCGCCATGCAGCAAAAAGAAATCTACCCACGCGCAGGAAAATTTCTGGATTTTGCAGGGATTTTCCCGCTTTTTTGTTGCCTGCCCTCTTGCAATAAATACGGTTTTTTGGTAAAATTTTAACAGGAGCGGGTTTGCCCGCCGACAAGTCACTTTTGTAGCAAACGGAGCAATTAAAAAGGAGCAAAAACAATGAGAGGCATTTATACACCCGTAACGGATATCCGTCGTAAGGTGTTCACTGAGGTTGCCCGCATGGCCTATGAGGTCAACGAGCTTTCCGATTACGAGAAGCTGATGCGTGAGCTGCCCTTCAAAATTATTCCCGGTGAGGAAAAGTCCCTGCGCAGCAGCATCTTCCTAGAGAGAGCAATTATCTCTGAGCGCGTCCGTCTGGCCATGGGTATGTCCCTGCGTCCGCTGGACGAGAGCGTCCCTGCCAGCGAGGGTCTGGAGCACAGCGTCATCGCCGACAAGTACTACGAGCCGCCGCTGATCAACGTTATCAAGTTTGCCTGCAACGCCTGCCCGGAGAAGATCATCAAGGTCACGGCCATGTGCCAGGGCTGCCTTGCTCACCCCTGTCAGGAGGTCTGCCCGAAGCATGCCATCAGCTTCCGCAATGGCAAGAGCCACATCGACCAGAGCCTCTGCGTCAAGTGCGGCCGCTGCGTCAACAGCTGCCCTTACAGCGCCATTGTCAAGACCGAGCGTCCCTGCGCTGCAGCCTGCGGCATGGGTGCTATTCACTCCGATGCACACGGCCGTGCCGAGATCGACTACGATAAGTGCGTTTCCTGCGGCATGTGCCTTGTCAACTGCCCGTTCGGCGCCATCGTTGACAAGGGCCAGATCTTCCAGCTGATCCAGTCCATCAAGCGCGGCGATGAGGTTGTTGCCATTGTTGCCCCCGCTTTCATCAACCAGTTCCCCGGCATGACCCCCTCTAAGCTGAAGGAAGCCATGCGTCAGCTGGGCTTTGCCGATGTGGACGAGGTTGCCATCGGTGCTGACCTTTGCACCATCGACGAGGCCAAGGACTTCATGGAAGAGGTCCCCGGCAAGATCCCGTTCATGGGTACTTCCTGCTGCCCGGCCTGGAGCGTTATGGCCAAGAAGCTCTTCCCCGAGCAGGCCGAGTGCATCAGCATGGCCATGACCCCCATGGTGCTGACCGCCCGTCTCATCAAGAAGGAAAAGCCCAATGCCCGCATCTGCTTCGTCGGCCCCTGCGCCGCCAAGAAGCTGGAGGCCAGCCGCCGCTCCGTCCGCAGTGAGGTCGACTTCGTTCTGACCTTTGAGGAGCTGATGGGCCTGTTTGAGGCCAAGTCCGTTGACTTTGCCTCCCTGCCTGACAACCCGGCAGACGCCTTCAACAATGCCAGTGCCGATGCCCGCGGCTTTGCTGCCTCCGGCGGCGTTGCGCAGGCCGTTGTGAACGCTATCAAGAAGATGGATCCCGACCGTGAGGTCAAGGTCATGAGCGCACAGGGTCTGGCCGACTGCAAAAAGATGATGATGATGGCCAAGGCCGGCAAGTACAACGGTTACCTGCTGGAGGGTATGGCCTGCCCCGGCGGCTGCATTGCCGGTGCCGGTACGCTGGCTGACCCCGCCAAGAGCGTTGCCATGCTGAACAAGTACAAGAACGAAGCCAGCATGAAGGTTGCCACCGAGACCCCGTATCAGGATTCTCTCAACCTGCTGCACTACTAATTTATAAATAGCAAACGCCCTGTGGAGTGATTCGCTCCACAGGGCGTTTTGTTTTACAAAAAATTATTTATGGTATTTCATTCCCGCATTGATCGTGCAGGCACGGTAGAGCTGTTCCGTCAAGACAAGACGGGCAAGCTGGTGAGGCAGCGTGATGCGCCCCAGACTGATGCGTGCCTGCGCCGCGCGCTTAACACTGTCGTCCAGCCCGTGGGAGGAACCGATGACAAAGGCCATATCCCCTGCGCCGCTCATGGCGCGGTCGGCGATCATAGCAGCCAGTTCCTCACTCGATATCTGCTTGCCCTCCACGCAGAGCGCGACAATGTACGCGCCCTTGCGCACCGATGCAAGGATGGCCTCGCCCTCCTTCTGCAGAGCCTTGGCAATCTGCTTATCACTGGCATTTTTGTCCGCGATCTGCACCTCCGGCAACTCCACGATGCGAAAGCTGCAGAAGCCGCCCAATCGTTTCTGGTACTCGGCCACACCCGCTGCAAAGTAGGCGGCGTTCATCTTGCCGATGCAGATCAAATCAATATTTTGCATGGCAGCCCCCTTAAAACTCGATGTACGGGCTGACCTCGTTGCGGGACTGCGTCTGGATCAGCACATCCCGTCCCGGCTGTATGCCCGCTGCAAGCAGCACATTGTACACGGTGGTCATTACCAGCTCGGGTGAGTTGTTCGTCTGGCTCAGGTGGCACAGTGCGAATTTTTTACAGCCGTCCTGAATGAGATCGAGAATTTCCGCTGCGCAGGCCTTGTTGTCAAGATGGCCGCGGTCACTGGCGATGCGCACCTTCAGATAATAGGGGTACGGCCCGCCGTGCAGGCTGAAGGCATCATAGTTTGCCTCAAGCGCCACAAGGTCACAGCCCATCAGCCTGTCCTGCACCACCGGTGTCAAATAGCCGAGGTCTGTTGCCAGTGCCATGACATGGCCGTCCGCCGTGCGGATGCGGTAACCGCAGCAGGGCACATCATGGCTGGTGGGAAAGCTTGTCACCGTGAAATCACCGATTTCCAGCGTCTGGCCGTCTACGGGAACGGCGTCCACTGCCGGCGGGATCGTACCGCGGGAGGCAAGCGTGTCCAGCGTGTCGGCGCAGCCGTACAGCGGGATAGGGTGCTTTTTCAGAAAGGTATCGAGGCCGGAGACATGGTCAGAATGCTCATGGGTGATCAGGATGCCCACACAGTCACTGACCGCCAGACCGAGAGATTTCAAGGCTGTAAGGGTCGTGCGGCAGCTTTTGCCCATATCAATAAGCAGATATTGCTGCCCGCAGCGGACAAGCCCGCAGTTTCCGGAGGAGCCTGAATACAGGGTGGTGAAATATGCCATTTATTCTTCCTAACGCTTTCCATAAAAATTGGGCCGCCAGAAAGCGGCCCAAAGTGCTTTTACATTGCCCGGCTCACAGCGTTGGCCGGAATCTCGACGCGGCGGATGTCCGCCCCCAGTGCCTGCAGCTTCTCTACGATATTCTCGTAGCCGCGCTCGATGTGAATCGTTTCGTCGACCTCGCTGACACCGTTGGCGGCAAGGGCGGCCATAACCATGGCAGCACCGGCCCGCAAATCGGTTGCGCGCAGCGGCGCGGGGTGCAGCTCACGCACACCCTCAATGACGGCCACCTGACCGTCCACCTGAATGTTAGCCCCCATGTGGACCAGCTCGTCCACATAGCGGAAGCGGTTCTCCCAGATGCCCTCCGTCACGATGGAGGTACCCTTTGCCAGCGTCAGCAGCGCCGTCATAAGAGGCTGCATATCCGTTGGGAAGCCGGGATGCGGCATCGTCTTGAGCTTGAGCGGCTTCAACTCTCCGCTGCGGGAGATGCGCAGTGCATCATCAAATTCTTCGATCTCACAGCCTGCAGCCCGCAGCTTGGCCGTAATAGGCTCCATATGCTTGGGGATGACATTGTGCAGCATGATGTCACCCTTTGTGATAGCGGCGGCCACCATATAGCTGCCTGCCTCGATCTGGTCAGGAATGATGGAATAGTTGCAGCCATGCATCTGTTTGACGCCGTGGACCTTAATGACATCGGTACCGGCGCCGTGTACATCAGCACCCATCATGTTCAGGAAGTTGGCAAGATCCACGATATGCGGCTCACGCGCAACATTTTCAAGGACAGTCGTGCCCTCGGCCAGCACGGCAGCCAGCATGGCATTCATCGTGGCACCAACAGAAACCGTGTCAAAAAAGACATGTGCGCCTGTCAGGTGCTCAGCCTTGACATGAATCTGGCCGTACTCAACGGAATCCTCTGCCCCGAAGGCGGTAAAGGCCTTGAGATGCTGGTCAATGGGGCGCGGGCCAAGATTGCAGCCGCCCGGCATGGCAACCTGACCGGAGCCGAAGCGCCCAAGCAGCGCGCCCAGAAAATAGTAGCTGGCGCGCATCTGGCGGGATAGCTCGTTCGATACCTCGGTACATTCCAGATGAGTCGTATCGATCTCATAGGTACTGCGGCTGACCATGCGGATATTGGCACCCAGCTCGCTTAAAATCTGCAGGGATGCCATCACATCGCTGATGCAGGGCAGATTTTCAATCAGGCATTTTCCGCCTGCCAAAATCGTGGCGGGCAGTATTGCAACCGCGGCGTTCTTTGCGCCGCCAATGTTGACATCGCCAACCAGCGGCTTCCCTCCGCGAATAACATATTTCTCCAAGTGTAGCTCTCCTTTGTGCGGCGGTCTGTCCGACCCTCATTGCAGGGCAAACCTATAGTACACACTTTCCTAGATTATACAACATTTTGCGATGGTTGAAAAGTCCTGTTCTATATATTTGCAATAAATTTGTAAAATCGTACAAGTTGCAGGCCCGGCGGTGAAAGCTTTTTACAGAATCACATACCCGGGAACAGGGTGTAAGCACTGAACAAAACACCGTTACGGAGCATCTCAAAGTGGCAGTGGTTACCGGTGGAGTTGCCGGTAGAGCCGACATAGCCGATGGTCTGACCCTGCGTGACAGCCTGCCCCTGCGTGACCGCAATCTCGGACATATGGCCGTACAGCGTCTTGTAGCCGTTGCCGTGGTCGATCTCAACGTAGTTGCCGTAGGAGTAATGCCAGCCCGCTGCAATGACCGTGCCGGAGTCGGAGGCGATGATCGGCGTGTGGTAGGCAGCGCAGATGTCCGCGCCGCGGTGTCCGCCCGGAAGGCTTGCCCAGCGGCTGACATACTTGTAGCCCGGCACCGGCCAGATGAAGGAGCCGGAGCCGATCTTGGCAACCATGCCGCTCTTCAGTTTTGTGCCGGTCACGGTGATTTTCGGTGTGGCGGCCTGCAGCACATTGTAGGCCACAGCCTGACGGTCCGTCACGGTCCCGTCGATCATCGTGGTCTCATAGGTGATCTCCTCCGAGCCGTCAACACCCTCCTGCAGCGTCACGACCTTGCCGAAATCGTACTGGTCAGACTCAGAATTCTGGGTGTCATAGGGGATCGGAACCGTCTCGGTATCGCGGCGCACGACCTTGACCTTGATCAGCTCGGCCGAGGAGGCACCGGTCAACAGAACAGTACCCTCCGGAATTTCCTGATCCAGCGTCAGCAGCTCCGGGTTCATCTGCGCCAGAGAGTCAAAGGAAACACCGGTCGTATAGACAACGCTCTGCACCGTATCCCCCTCCACGGCCGTATAGGTGTGGATACCGCCGCCATCCGTCAGGGCGCTGATAACATCGGCATAAGAGCTGATGGATTTCTGCAGATAAACGCCGTCCACAAGGCGGATGTTGTGCGCAAAGGCGGTGTAGACATTGCTGTCCATCGAATCCTCAAACGGTGCCTTTACATTCTCAAGATAGGTGCGCAGGTGGTCACCCTCAGTCGTGACATAGAGCAGCTGATCGTCCACATAGACGGCCGTGCCGTTGATGATCTCATCGCTGGCGGTGCGCAGGATGGCGTTTGCGATCTCGCTCTCGGTCATCGTCTGACCGCCGATAGCCAGCGTATAGGTCGGGTAAACATCCCAGTTTGTATCCGCCGCATCGGAGCCGGCGGCCTGCAGCATACGCTTGGCCGTATTGATACGGGACTGGACATCCTCGCGGGCGTTTTCAAACACCTGCTCGCTCTCCACAGCACCGACATGCTCGCCGTCCACCTGAACATTCAGCACAAAATGCAGACCAAGACCGCCTCGCACAACGACCACAAGCGCCGCCGCTGCCACAGCGGGCAGTATGTAGGTAATAGCGTTCCACAGAAGGACCGAATACTTACGGATACCGCTGGCCAGATAGCGTGCCTTGGCTGCGCGTACCTCCCCGGCGCCGCTGTCCTCCAACTGCGCAGGCAGCTCATGTATATGGCGGATGCCCGATGCGATGCGAACAAAGGGGCCGGCCAGATCTTCGATCAGGGTGATCAGGCCGATCAGGATCGGGCGCAATACGATCAGAAGCAGATTCAGCACAGTATCCGCGATGCCGCGCACCACAGTGCTGACCTTACGGCTGACACAGACACCGACATACTCGACCCAGAAGCCGACCATGTACAGCATGTCGCCGATCGCATTCCGGCGGTTGAGATCCTTCATATATTGGGAGGCTTTGCGGCGGTTTTCACTGCGCTTTTTCTCCTGATTGGTATGCGCAAAACGCTCGGCCGGCTTATCCGCCGTCTCGATGCGGTTTTCTTTTTCAGTTTGCGTGGGATTCAAAATACGGAAGCTCCTTTCCGTGTGAAGCGGTTTTGCAGCCCTCACTCACAGGGCAGCTGCGTCAGGGTCCAGCCCTGCAGCAGGTTTTCAGCTTCGGCCAGTGCGGTCATATCGGCAGGCAGTGCGCTCTCGACCCGGACGATTTTTGCTGTCAGCGGGTGTGCAAAGCAGATGATTCCGCAGTGCAGCGCATGGCGGGCAATCATCTTATCCGAGCCGCCGTAGAGAGAATCGCCCGCCAGCGGATGGCCGATGTGGGCCATGTGTACCCGGATCTGGTGGGTGCGGCCGGTGCGCGGTATGCAGGCAGCCAGACTGTGGCCGTGCCCTGCAGCCAAGACCGTGTATTCGGTCAGACTGTACTTGCCGTCCGCGCGCACACAGCGGCCGATGATCGAATCACCGCGCCGCGCAATGGGGGCCTCGATACGGCCCGGACCGAGCGGCATCGTGCCCTCCACGATCGCAAGATAGCATTTACGGGCGCTGCCTGCCAGCAGCGGGGCGGCAAAAGCGTTCTGCGCGCAGAGCACCAGTCCGCTTGTGTTTTTATCAATGCGGTTTACAGGACGGAAAATACCGTCCTTCCCCTGCTGATGCAGCCGGTACAGCCAGCCGTTGGCCAGCGTGCCGTCCGGGTAATTCAGTGTGGGGTGTACGGCAATGCCGGCCGGCTTGTCCAGCACGGCGGCAAACGCATCCTCATAGGCAACGGAAAACGGCACAGGCTGCGGTACAACGCTGGTCTCCCGCTCTGGCGGGAGCGCGAAGCGGATACACTGGCCGGTATGCACCGGCTCGTTCGTGCGGATGGCGCGGTCATCGGCAAAAAAGCCGTCCCCGTCATACTTGACGGATTTGATCAGCCCGGCCGTAACTCCCTGCATCCGCAGAAAAAGTCCCAGTCGGCAGCCATCGTTTTCCGGCGGCACGGTATAGCGCAAAACGGTCACAGTGCCGCCCTCCTTAAAGCCTACTTGCGGGTATTATACCACAAAACCGCGCCGTATGCAAATCCCAATGTATGGAATGGTGTGCGCAAAAAATCGGCACAGCAAAAAACAGCTCTCCCTCAGGAGAGCTGTCCGTGTTATTTTTGTGATTGTTTAAGCTCTGCTGCCCGCTCCAGCACCGGCTTGAGGTATTGCCCGGTAAAGGAGTCGGGGTTTTGCGCGACCTCCTCCGGGGTGCCGGTGGCCACGATGGTACCGCCGCCGCTGCCGCCCTCCGGGCCGAGGTCAATGATATAATCCGCGCGCTTGATGACATCGAGGTTATGCTCGATCACGATGACCGTGTTGCCTGCATCGACCAGCTTATCCAGCACCTTGACAAGGCGGTGAACATCCGCCACATGCAGACCAGTGGTGGGCTCGTCCAGAATATAGACGGTCTGGCCGGTATCACGGCGGGCCAGCTCATTGGCAAGCTTGACGCGCTGGGCTTCGCCGCCCGAAAGCGTTGTGGCTGCCTGTCCTAACTGAATATAACCCAGACCGACCTCCTGCAGCGTCTGCAGCTTGCGTGCGATCTTCGGGATATTGGCGAAGAATACGCAGGCCTCCTCCACCGTCATGTCCAGCACATCGGAGATATTCTTATCCTTGTACTTGACCTCAAGTGTTTCGCGGTTGTAGCGCTTGCCCTTGCAGACATCGCAGGGCACATAAATATCGGGCAGGAAGTGCATCTCGATGGTCAGGATGCCGCCGCCCTCGCAGGCCTCGCACCGGCCGCCCTTGACATTGAAGCTGAACCGCCCCGGGCCATAGCCGCGCATCTTAGCGTCCTGCGTATTGGCAAACAGGCTGCGGATGTCCCCGAACACACCGGTATAGGTAGCCGGGTTGGAGCGCGGAGTGCGCCCGATGGGCGACTGGTCAATGCCGATGACCTTATCGACCCACTCCATGCCCTGAACCTCCTCACATTGGCCGGGGCGGCTGCGGGCACCATTGAGCGATGCGGCCAACGTTTTATACAGGATCTCATTGACAAGGGTGGACTTGCCGGAGCCGGACACACCCGTGACACAGATCATCTTGCCCAGCGGAAAATCCACCGTAATGTCCTGCAGGTTATTCTCGTGTGCCTTGACGATGCGCAGGAATTTCCCGTTGCCGGGGCGCCGCGCTTCGGGCACCTCGACATATTTGCGGCCCGAGAGGTATGCGCCGGTGATACTGCGCTTGACCTTGCAGATATCCGCCACACTGCCGGCGGCTACGATCTCACCGCCGTGGACGCCGGCACCGGGGCCGACATCCACAATATAATCCGCCTGGCGCATCGTATCCTCGTCATGCTCCACCACGATCAGGGTGTTGCCAAGGTCGCGCAGACGCTTCATCGTGGCGATCAGCTTATCATTGTCACGCTGGTGCAGACCGATGCCAGATACCGGAATATTATGGCGCAGCTTCTTGGCAGGACGCTGGTTGTGGATCAGATCGATCATGCGATTGCGCTGGCAAAGAAATACCGCTATTCTCTCCGGATCGTGACGCTGGACGGCGAGCTTTTAAGCCCTGGCGGTTCGATGACCGGTGGTGCATTCAAGAACAGCAGCAATCTGCTGGGACGACGCCGTGAGATCGAAGAACTGGAAGCTGCCTGCAAAAAGGCATTGGAACAGGTGGAAGCGGTACAGAAGGAGCTGGCAGAGACGGGGCGCAGGCTGACGGAAGCGAAGAGAACACTGGCATCCGTCCAGGAGAGGCGCCAGCAGATGCAGATCCAGCAGAATACGTTGGAACTGACGATCTGCCAGCTAGAGGCGAGACGGCAGGAGATTGCAGATTCCTCGCAGGATCTGTCTTCAGAAAATCAGGAACTCGAACTGCAGGTAGGCGATCTGCGCGGGGCGCTGCGGGAGCTGCAGACCGAAGAGATGAAGCTTGAAACGCTAAGCAATGAGAAGAACCAGTACGTGGAAGAGCAGCAGACAGGTCTTGAGACGGCGAAAAAGCAGCGTGGGGAAGCGGCGGCAGCCCTTT
>ERZ773209.701-NODE-701-length-23101-cov-82.444546_pt1 | contig 23101 bp, 16 predicted proteins | sample MGYA00511109_ERZ773209 | MGnify/ENA primary metagenome ERZ773209 (study PRJEB29015, sample SAMEA2737786) | human gut metagenome | biome: human gut; feature: human-associated habitat; material: faeces | place: China | collected 2012 ...
TACGACCTTTGGCAGCCCATTCATCTACATGCTCCGCCATTGGTGATGATGGAGTAATAGGGTAGATAGCAGCAACCTCAGTAAACATGTAGCTTACGTGTGCGGCAGCTGTGTTACCATCACAAGTGATAAATTTTTTCTCTTTAGCCATTTTACTTTTAGATAAAATATTAAATATGTTTTGTATAAATTCTCGTTTCTTTATTTCTTTGAGTACAGGAATTCTACCCATAGTACAAGGATCCTATTCTTTAGTATAGGAATCCCAGCAGCCACAAAGGAATCTTGTTGTCCTTTCCTACCTCCGTATTATAGCGGGCATAGATGGTGTCCGGATTGCTTCGAATCTTGTTGGTGGCTTGGGCGTCGCAGATTCTGAACTTCCTGTTGCCGTCTACCGTGTAGAAGTGATCCTTGCCTCCCTGGTGCACCTTGTGGTCTTTCCAGAGCGAGTTGACGAAGAATGTTTCCATCACCTCCTGTGTATCTATCTGGATAGGATAGATGGCGTACATGAGGTTCGGGTTGTGCATCATCACTTTGGATGGCTTCTTCGGGAAATCCTGACCTTCTGGATAAATCATATTGATGAGTCGGGCGTCTGCCAGATACTTGATGTAGTTCATCACTGTGGCTCGGCTGGTATTGATACTGTCTGCAAGCTGGCTCACATTTGGCGCCTTGGCTCCTTCCACTGCCAGCTGATAGAAGAGTGACTTGATCTTCGGCAGGTACTTCAGTTCAATCTGCTTGATGAGGAGGATATCAACCTCGGTCATCATATTCATCGTCTTTAGTAGATTCTCTGTAAAGTTACGCTGTTCCAGGAAGAATGGATAGAAACCATGGTGCAGATAGTCCTGGAAATATTTCATCGGACTTACCTTTGGCAGAATCTGCTTGATGATGTGCTCATGATTGCGCAGGATGTCGTCAAGTTCGTATGCCTTGAAGTTGTTGCCCGTCTGCAAGTTGATAAACTCGCGGAACGAGAAGCCGCGCAGGTTATAGCTTTTCACGATGCCGTTCAGCTCAGGGTTCTCTTCCTTCAGTCGCATCACGCTTGAACCGGTGAATACGATTTTCAGTTCCGGATACAGGTCGTAGCACTTGCGGAGCTCCTTGCTCCAGTCCTGCTGCTTGAACACCTGGTCGATGAGCAATGTTCTGCCACCTTGTTTCACGAAGTCGCCGGCAAAGTCGGCGATTCCTCTACTCTGGAAATAGAAGTTGTTCATATTCACAAACAGGCACTTTCGATCGTGAGGTCCAAAGTGCTCCTTGGCATACTGCAATAGGAATGTCGACTTGCCGACACCTCGTGTGCCCTTGATTCCAATCAATCGGTCGTTCCAATCGATTTCATCCATCAAGGTGCGTCTCACTGGGGCATCTGTATGCTCTACGAGATATGTATGTGTTCTGAAGAATGCTTCTTCCATGCGTTTAATATTGATTCAATTTTGTTTTTACGATGCAAAGGTAATAATATATTTTAAATTTGCAAACTCTAGATAGCAAAAACTAACTTTTTTTTCATTATTTAGCACTTTTCTACGTAAAACCGCCCTTATTTTGCCATTTTTCCCTCTTTATTTTGTAACTTTGCAGCATGAAACTACATATCTTCAATCCGGAACACGATTTGGCCTTGGCCGCAAATTTGCAGCAGTTCACCGCACCTCATGCAGGAAGACAGTTGCGAAGCGACCTGGCGTTTATTCCTGCCTTGTGGGCAGATCAGGGTGATTGGGTGCTTGTTGATGACATCGACAATGCACTCGACAAGGTGCGCCATTTGGGGGAGCATCTTGCAGAAAAAGTTGAGTTTATAACCAAAGTTCAGTTGGAACATGCGCTTAAGACGGAGTTTCTTGACAGCATTCATCCCTGGGGATGGAACTTGAGTCTGAAACATGAGCTGGAGCGAATGGGCGTGCCCGACATCATGTTGCCTACCGACAATACATTAAATAAGGTTCGCATGATAAGTAGCAGGCAATGGGCTGCCCTGCATCTGCAGCAGGGCGTAGTATATGCTGATTCCTATGAGAAGGTGAAGGCGTTGGTGCTGCAGCAGGGCAAGGCTGTGGTCAAGGCTCCCTGGAGCAGCAGCGGCAGGGGCGTGAAGTATGTGGCTGCCGATGAATTCAGAACAGCTGGCGAATATCCTGCCTTTGAACGCTGGACCCGCAACATCATTGCGCAACAGGGTGGCGTTACCGTGGAGCCTTATTATAATAAGGTGAAAGACTTCGGCATGGAGTTCGAAATGCGTGACGGCAAGGTGAACTATCTGGGACTCTCGTTGTTTGATACCATCAAGAATGCTTATTCCGGCAACCTGCTCTGCTCGGAAGAGGATAAGCTGGATATCTTGAAGCAATACGTGAGTGAAGAGACTCTTTCTGCTGCACGTCAAAGAATTATGGATGTTATGGAGCCTGCACTGAAGGATGTCTATAGCGGACCTTTTGGCGTGGATATGATGATTGCCTCCAAGGAAGGTCAGCTGGAACTGGTTTCATGCATAGAACTGAATCTTCGCAGAACGATGGGCCATGTGGCTCTAGATTTGGCAAAGATAGCCAATTCGCAGAGTCTGATGCGTGTGGAGTTTGACGGCAACAGATATCATCTGCGTGTGATGCCAGGCAAGCAGGCAGTTGATGGGGCTTTAGGCAAGCAGGCTGTTAATGAGTCTTAAATTAGAACTGTCTGATGCAAGAAATCGTCGAAACTTGCATTTCATAGACAGATTATCAACAAATATGAATGATTATGAAGAAGAGTAATTTTAGCAAAATGGCTTCTGCTGCCCTCATGATGACGGCAGCTATGGCAATGACTTCCTGCGCCAGCAGCAAGAAGATAAATGGCGATTCTAATGCAAGCAAGAGTAACGATATGGGCAAGAATGAAGAGGACTTGGACAACAGTTATCTGGTTCTTTCTGATTCCCAGCGAGAGATTATCCATAAGAATAATGTTTTCGCCCTTCGTCTTTTCGACAAGCTCTCAGGTCATTCTTCACAGGTGGTTTCTCCGATGAGTGTGGCTTATCTGATGGGTATGTTGGCGAACGGTGCTGATGGAACTACTCAGCAGGAGATATTGAAAGCCATTGGCTGCGAAGGTGTTAACGTTGATGAGTTAAATGAAACCTACAAGGCTATTATCCAAACTGCAGGTAGACTTGACAAGCAGACTAAAGTGGAGATAGCTAATTTCATCGCTGTCAACAAGAGCTTCTCTGTGAACAATGCATTCAGCAAGAAGGTAGGCGACAATTATCAGGCTGCCATTGAGAGTCTTGACTTCACATCGGGTAAAACCACCGACCGCATCAATGGCTGGTGCAAGGAGAAGACCCATGGCATGATTCCGCAGATTATCAGTCAGGTGGATCCTCAGGCTGTTTCTTATCTGATGAATGCCATCTTCTTCAATGGTACATGGCAGTCGAAGTTTGATGCACGCAATACAAAGGAGGTCAACTTCCGTGGTTACACCCGTGATATTCAGAAAGTGCAGATGATGCATCAGGTTAAGAAGTTCTTCTATTCAGAGAATGATACCTTCAAGGCCATCGACCTTCCTTACGGCAACGGTACCTATCGCATGATGGTGCTTCTTCCTAATGAGGGCAAGAGCATCCAGGACATGATGAAGGGATTGGATGCTGATAAGATTACGAATCTGGGAAACAACATGGAGGAATGCATGGTGAACCTGAAGCTGCCAAAGTTCACCATCGAGCAGGAGTTGTCGCTTAATGATATCATCAGCGGCTTGGGCGCGCCTTCCATGTTCAATCCCAACGAGGCAAACTTCACCCATTTTGCCAATGGTCCTTTCTTTGTAAGCAAGATGCTACAGAAAGCTAAGATTGAAGTAAGCGAGCGTGGAACCAAGGCGGCTGCCGTAACTGCTGCCGTTATGCTCACATCGATGGCTCCTATGGAGATACGCAATGTAGAGTTTCATGCCGACCATCCGTTTGTCTATATGATTCAGGACACACAGAGTGGTGGTATCCTCTTTATGGGCCAATATTGCGGAACACACTAATTTCCTGGATTAACTATATTAAAAGAAATCCCTTAGACTTGATATGAAGCCTAAGGGATTTCTTGTTTTTATCCGAATTTCTCGACGAACTCATCTTCTGTAATGATAGGGATGTTGAGCTCATGCGCTTTCTTGTTCTTGGAACTTTGAGAGGCAGCATCGTTGTTAATCAGGAAATTAGTACTCTTGCTCACGCTTCCCGTCACCTTGCCGCCTTGGCTCTCTATGTAAGCCTTCAGCTCGTTGCGGTTCTTATAATGATGTACATCGCCGGTTATAACGAAGGTCAGACCGTCGCAGGCGCTTCCTTTCTCTACCGCTTCCTGTTCTACGATTTCCAGCTCTTTCATCAATTTCTGTACATGGGAGAAGTTGGTGTCGTCCTTGAACCAGCCAATGAACTTGGCGCTCTTTTCTGGTCCGATGCCGTCGATGCTGGCAAACTCATCGTCAAACATGCAGAGGCGGGCGGTCTCTATCAGTTCTTTTACCGGATAACGCTCGATGAGTTTCTTTGCCACATCGCCTCCGCAGAGAGGAATGTTGAGGGCATAGAGCAGATGGCGGCCATCTGTCTGGCGACTCTTTCTTACGCTTTCCAGCATGTTGGTAACGCTCTTCTTTCCAAAACCATCCCAGGCTGCTATCTCGTAGGCATAGTCGTTGAGGTGATAGAAGTCAGCGTATTCGCTGATCAGTCCTTCGTTTACCAGCTTCCAGATGGTCTGTTCTGAGATTCCTTCTATATTGAGACCTTCCTTGCTCACGAATCTGGCAAACTTCTTAATCTGCTTGGCTGCACAGTGAGGATTGCTGCAATGCAGGGTCTTTGTTCCGCTCTCGCTTTCCTTGACGGTAGCCTCGGCATGGCAGACAGGGCATTTGGTTGGAATCTCGAAGATGCCCATCGGTTCCGTTACATTGATAACCTTCGGGATAATCTTGTTTGCCTTGATAACCTGCAGTTTGCTTCCCTTGCCGCCGATGCCCAGTCGTTCGCATTCGCTTACGTTGCAGAGTGAGGCACGCTTAACGGTGGTTCCTTCCAGTTCTACCGGTTTGAATACTGCCACCGGAGTGATGGTGTTGGCTGCGCACGACCATTCTATGTGGTCCAGTTCTGTATCTGCATGTTCATCCTGCCATTTGAAGGCGTATCCAGCTCTTGTGGCATGGTGCCCGGTTACGGAACCGGTTGCTGCGTAAGCTGTATCATCGTAGCAGATAACGAGTCCATCCACAGGATAAGGGTTGGTCTTGTCGGTCACCTTTTGGGTGAAGCGGTCGATTTCTGCCTGGATGCTTCTTTCGTCAGGATGTTCGATTCGGGTTCTTTCCACTGGTTTGAAGCCTAAATCCTGCAGCATCTGCATGCGTTCTCCCCACGAATTGATTTCCTTTTCGGTGTAAACCAGGGTGAAGGGAATCCATTGGATATGGCGCTGCTTTACTTCCTCGGCGTCCTTCAGTGAAAGCGAACCGGAAGCAAGGTTTCTCGGGTTGGCATAATCGCCTTCGCTCTCGATGATAAACTGTTCGAAGTCGGTATACGAGATAACGGCTTCGCCACGAATCACGAGATGGCCTTTCTCCTTGATGGTTTTAGGTATACCGCTGATGGCAGACGCCAGATGAGTGATGTTGGTTCCGATATGTCCGTTGCCACGGGTTACTATCTTCGAAAGCTTTCCGTTGTCGTAGGTTACTACAAGGGTAAGACCATCCAGTTTCCAGGAAATCCAGATAGGGCGGTCTTCTGCCCATTTCACCAGGTCGCTCACCAGTTTGGTCTTGGCAAGTGATAGGGCGGCAAATTCGTGTTCTTCCTTCTTGCCCACGATGGTGTCTTCTGAAACCTTGTTGGTAGGAGAGTCGGGCAGCACTTCGCCGGTTTCCTCCTCCAGTTTCTTGAGTTGGTCGAACTTGGCGTCCCACTCATAGTCGGTCATCAGTTCCCCTTTGCCGTTATAATAAACGTCAGAAGCCTGGTTGAGTTGTTCAACCAAGCTTCTCATCAATATCATTTTATCTTCCATTGAGTCTTAATAAATTTGCGGTTGTATGGTAAGCTTCTCAAAAGCGAAGCGCATGCCGCGGTTGCCATAGTTGATTCTGCCGCAGATGCTGAATCCCATGCTTGAAAGCAGGCCAATCATCGGCAGGTTGTCGAAATTGGTATCCACCTTGATGCTTGGCACCTTTTCTACTTCGCAGAGACTGTTCACCTTATTAATAAATATACGTGCGAATCCTTCTCGTTGGTATTTAGGGAGAGTGGCGAAGCGATGAATTACATAGTAGTCGCCAGTGGTAAGCCATTTGCCGTCGATGAAATCGTACTGAGGTTCTCCATTGAGAATGACTGCTCCATAGACGGCTATTTCGCCATCCACAGTGAGTACGTAGGCATTGCCATTGTTGATATCTTCTTTTATGTCGTGTTCGGCAGGATAGTCGCTGGTCCATTGGTGGCGGCCAGAGGCAATCATGGAGCGACGAGCTTGGTCGATGATATTCCAGCAAGCCTCAAAGTCCTTGATATATGCAGGTCGAAAATCGGTCTTCATTTCTTTATACATTCGCTAATTATTATTAATCGGGTGCAAATTTAACAAAAAAAAACGAATTAAAAGTATAAACGGAGAAAAAACTGCAAAAATACTGCAATTTTTCCTCCGTTTTCTATCTTAAGTCAAGAAAAAGTCTCGTTTTATAGACTTTTTTCTGCATTTTCATTCATCTTTCTTCAAGGTCATATCTTCCCTTCAAGTACATTAGAGTGCCAGACATTTGTCGAGTTCTGCAATGATGGCATCCTTCTGTTCCTTGATGTGCTGACCGATGAAGACGAGTTTGATCATGCGGTCGCCATACTCCTCATCCCATTCCTTTTCAAGCTGAGGATTGTTCTTGCGGAGTTCAGCAAGCTGGTCGGCTGGCATGGTGGCGAGCCACTGTCCTGCCTGCTTCACGGTCTTCTGCTGTCCTGCCTGCTCAAATACGTAGCACATGTCGCGTTCGTCTGCGAAATAGCAGATACCCTTGGCGCGAACCACGTCGCGAGGCCACTTTCTTGCTACGAACTCATCGAAGAGTGACAGGTCGAATGGCTTGCGGCGATAATAAACGAATGTTCCGATGCCGTATTCCTCCACCTCGCCGCCTTCGTGTTCGTGGTCATGGTCGTGATGGTGGTGGTGGTGATGTCCATGTTCATCATGATGGTCATGGTCATGATGATGCTCGTGATCCTCATGCTCATGGTCGTGATGATGCTCGTGCTCGTCTTCATCGTGATGATGATGCTCGTGCTCATCCTCTTCTTCTTCGTTTTCACCGTTTCTTTCGGCCTCAATCTCCTGAATCCAGCCGGCTGAGGTTGCTACGGTCTGCCAATCGAACTTATGGGTATTGACGATGAGGTCGAGGTCTACATCTCCGTAGTTGCACTCAAAAATTTCTGCCTTAGGCTGGATGGCGCGGATAATCTGCTTCAGATGCTCCAACTCCTTAGGCTCTACTTCTGCCGCCTTGTTCAGCAGGATGATGTTGCAGAACTCCATCTGCTGGATAACGAGTGAAGCCAGATCTTCCTCGTCGATATCCTGCTTCATCAGGTCGGAACCGTTGGCAAATTCGTCCTTCATGCGGAGGGCATCTACCACGGTAACGATGCTGTCGAGGCGCAGGATGCCGTTCTTGATGTATTGAGGACCGAGAGATGGGATGGAGCAGATGGTCTGCGCGATTGGAGCTGGTTCGCAGATACCGCTTGCCTCAATCACGATATAGTCGAAGCGCTTCATGTCTACGATTTCCTTCAACTGCTCCACGAGATCCATCTTCAGGGTGCAGCAGATGCAACCGTTCTGCAGGGAAACGAGCGAATCGTCTTTCTGACCTACCACGCCACCTTTCTCTATCAGTGCAGCATCAATGTTTACCTTGCCGATATCATTTACGATGACAGCGAACTTGATACCTTTCTTATTTGCCAAAATCTTGTTGAGCAGGGTTGTCTTGCCGCTGCCCAGATAGCCTGTCAAAAGCAGGACTGGAACTTCTTTTGTGTTCATACTTATATTATTTGTTGATATTTTCAATGCAGTTCATTTACTCCATGCAGTTCATTTACTCCATGCATGTCATTTTCTGATTAAAATGACGAAAGCGAGGTAGCAAATAATATGCCATCCTCGCTTCCGATATGTTTGTTTTAATATTATTTACGATACTGATCCAAACCCTTGTTCAGGAAATCGAGGTAAGCACTTACGTCTTCCTTGAAGCCGAACGAACCGGTAAGAGGTTTTCCCTCGTTGTCTACAGCTACGTAGAAAGGCTGGGCATTGGCGCCAAACTTGCTTGCCTGCAAGTAGCTCCACTTGTCACCGATGGTGCGAAGGGTGCGCTTCTCGCCGTTAAACTCTACTTCCATTGGCTGTGGCAATGGAGTCTTGTCGTCTACATAGAGTGAAATGAGCACGTAGTCCTTTGTCAGTTTGTCAGCCACAGATGGGTCTGTCCATACGGAAGCCTCCATCTTGCGGCAGTTCACGCAACCGAAACCGGTGAAGTCGATGAGCACAGGCTTGCCTGCTGCTTTGGCTGCGGCCATACCCGTCTCGTAGTCCTTGTACTCAGATTCCACGGTCTTGTTGTTGAGGTTGAAATCCTGGGTGTTGATTGGTGGAGCGAAAGCGCTGACAGCCTTGCATGGTGCACCCCAGAGACCTGGAATCATATATACTGAGAATGCCAGAGAGCAGAGACCCAGCATGATGCAAGCCACTGGCATTGGCTTGTTGATGTCACCACCGATGGCGTCTACCTGGAACTTGAGCTTACCGATGAGATAGAGACCCAAGAGACCGAAGATGACAATCCAGAGTGAGAGGAACACCTCGCGGTCCATGATGTGCCAGCCGTAAGCCAGGTCGGCAACGCTCAGGAACTTCAAAGAGAAGGCGAGCTCAATGAAACCAAGCACTATCTTGATGGTCTCCATCCATGAACCTGACTTTGGAGCCGACTTCAACCAGGATGGGAAGAGGGCGAAGAGGGTAAATGGAAGGGCGAGAGCCAGGGCGAAACCAAACATGCCCACGGTAGGAGCGAGCCAGTCGCCGGATGTTACCGTCTGAACCAGCAGCAATCCGATGATAGGAGCGGTGCAGGAGAAGCTGACCAGTACGAGGGTGAATGCCATCAGGAAGATGGAAATCAGACCTGTGGTGCTGGAAGCCTTGCTGTCTACGGCATTTCCCCAACTGTCTGGCAACTTGATTTCGAACCATCCGAAGAAGGAGAATGCAAATATAGCCAGGAGCAGGAAGAGAATGATGTTGAATACAGCACTTGTACTCAAGGCATTCAGGGTGCTTGGACCGGCAATGGCTGTAACGGCAAGACCGAGAACCAGATAGATGATCACGATGCTCAATCCGTAGGTAATAGCATCACGGATACCCTTCTTCTTGTCGTTCTTGGCACGTTTCAGGAAGAAGCTTACGGTCATTGGGATGATAGGCCAGATGCAAGGCATCACGAGGGCGAGCAAACCGCCTACGAATCCGATGATGAAGATATATAGGATGCCGTGGCTTGCGATATCGTTGTTGCCGCCGAATGCCTGCAACTCCTTCACCACAGGTTTCCACCATGCCTTGGCGTCATCGCTGTTGGCTTCTACCGAGAAGGCAGGGTCGATAGTGGCTGTGCTGTCCACTTTCTCTGCATTGGCAAGATTTGCCAGGGAGTCGGCCTGTGCCTTAGCCAGTGCTGCTGCGTCAACCTTGCTGGCGTCTGCAGCATTGTCCTTTGCAGCCTCCTTGCCATCTACGGCAGGAGAAGTGCCGCTCTTCTTGATGCTAGCCTCGCTTGGTGGCAGACAGTTCTGCTCGCTGCAGGCACCATATTCCAAGTAAGCATCAATGACATACGTTGGCTTGGTGAACTTAATCTTCTGCACGAAGGTAGCGCTGCCTTCAAAATAGCGCAACTTCATCTCGAAGAGCGGGTCGAAGGTGGAAATCTCTTTTCCCTTTGCCTTTAACTTGCCAACCGGTTCAGCACCTTCCATCTTGTTGACGTTGAAACTAGCGGAGATAGGACCATCTGCACCAAGGCCAGTAGAATAGACATGCCATCCTGGATGAATCTTACAACTAAATACGATTTCTGCCTCCGCTGACCCGTTGGTCTTCAAAGTGCTGGTCACCTTCACGGGGTTTAGCATTTGAGCGTTGGCCAATACTACTGCCAGGAGTAGTTGGAAAATTAATAATACTTTTTTCATGTTATCATAATGTAATTTTGATGCAAAGTTACGAAAATTTAAAGTAATAACGTTCGTCTTCGTGCTTTTGGGTACTACCTTTTATCTTTTTTAAGAAATTATATCGCGTTTTTTGATGATTTCTTTGGATTTTCGCCGTAAAACTCGTAACTTTGCAGGCGGAATGAACAAGAGAACCTTATACATATTCAGTCTTTGGATTGCCACCATCACGGTGTTGCTATCCACGGTGGTGAGCCATCATCACCACATGGACCGTATCTGTATGGTTCAGGAAGAATGCCAGGAAGATGGCAACATCAACGATGAGCATACTGGGCATCATGACCAGGATTCGAATACCGACCGTGGCAACTGCCGTGTGCATCAGATGCACCACTTTGTCACCAATGCCAAGGTAGTGAAGGGCATCCGCAAGTTGCTGGTAGATGAGAGCCATCAGTTTGTAGTCCTGTCTTGTTCTTCTCTTTTAATCCTCCCTCGTCGCTCACTCATTTCTGTGAGATGGCAGCATGTGGCAGCTTCTCCTCTTGCTGAGGAACTGTCGGCTGGCTATAGCAGGCGGGGACCTCCTTCTATTTTATGATTTTATTCAAGTTTGCCACTTGGTTGCAAAAATCGGTTTGAAGATTCGAATGCAACTGAGTTGCAAGAATTTTTGCGTACTTTTGCCAGCGGATTCATGATAAGATCCGTTGTGTGAAATTGTAGTGTAGAATTATAAAATAGAAGGAAAAAACAAACATGAAAAGAATTATTTTAATAGTCGCCGTTACGGCGATTGCCTGGGCTGGCTTCGCTTTCTTTGCGAAACAGACCGGTTCAGAGGCTCATGCGCATGAGGAACATGAGCATGAAGAAGTTGATTTTGATCATATTCCGTTGACAGCCAAGCAGGTCAGCACCGTGGATTTGAAGATGGGTGAGGCTGTGGAGCGCGAGATGGATGCTACCATTGATGCGAAGGGTTCGCTCGTACTGCGTGCACAGGCAATGGGCGATGTGGCTTCGCTCATGGGAGGCATCGTGAAAAGCATTTCAGTTAAGGAAGGACAGTTTGTACACAAGGGTCAGGTGGTTGCCACTGTTGAGAATACCGATGTGGTGAGTCTGCAGCGTGAGTACTATTCGGCTGCCAAGGAGTGTGAACTTGCCCGAATTGATATGGAGCGCCAGAAGCTGCTTGCTCATAATGGCGCCGGCATCAAGCGCAGCCTGCAGCAGGCCCAGAAGGATTATCATGTGGCTCATGCCAACATGTTGGGCATTGGTCGCCAGTTGGCACAGATGGGCATTTCTACTGCCGCTGTAGCCAAAGGCAAGTTTACCACAGCATTCCCGCTGCGTGCACCTATCTCCGGCATCGTGAGCGAGATGACTGCCAGTTTGGGCAGTTATGCTGATATGCAGACTCCTCTGATGAAGATTAGAAACACCCAGGCGGTGGAATGCGATCTCAACGTCTTCGAGAAGGATTTGGCGAAGATCAAGGTGGGCAATCGTGTGACCCTGAACCTGACCAATCAGCCTGGCGTAAAACTTTCAGGAACCGTTTATGGCATGAACCAATACTTTAACGATAACACGAAAGCCGTTGCTGTTCACGTAAAATTGGATGCTGCAAGTGTGAAGAGTTATCTGCATTCTTCATCTGGCAACACCCATGGCGGAAAGCTTTTCGCAGGTATGTATGTAAGCGGAAAGATAGCTACAGGCAGCCAGCAGTGTCTCGCTCTGCCATCCCAGGCTATCGTGAACAGCGATGGAAAGCAGTATGTCTTCGCCCTCAATGGAGCTCCTAGCAAGGGTAACTACAGCTTCTCCCGCCACGAGGTAACCACAGGTGCTTCGGATGGTAAATATACAGAGGTGAAGCTATGCGACCATCTACTCAAAGGCAAGGATGGGGCTGCCGGCAAGAAAATAGTAACCGAGAATGCTTATTATCTGGCTTCGCTTACAGGCGAACATGGTGAGCATGCGCATTAAGAAAGGGTAGCTTATGTTTCAGAAACTTATTACTTATTCCATTCGCCACAAACTGGTGATTGGAGTACTCTCTATAGCCCTGGCAATATGGGGTGTATGGTCGCTGGTGCATCTTCCATTCGATTCCACTCCAGATATTACCGATAATCAGGTGCAGGTCATCACGCAGGCTCCTTCGCTGGGAGCCCAGGAGGTGGAGCAATACGTAACCACTCCTGTAGAGATGGCACTTGCCAATATCCCCCGCATCCAGGAACGCCGAAGCATTTCAAGAAGCGGACTCTCGGTTATTACGCTTGTCTTCGACGATGCCGCCGATATCTATTGGGCACGTTCGCAGGTGAGTCAGGTGGTGGAACAGTTGGAGAAAGAACTGCCTAAGAACACCGAGACAGAGATGGGACCTATCGCCACTGGATTGGGCGAAATCTACCACTATACCATTCGTGCCAAGGAGGGATACGAGCATAAATACTCGCTCACCCAGCTCAGAACCATGCAGGACTGGATTGTGCGTAAACAGCTTTCCGGAACCCCTGGCGTTGCTGAGGTAAGCGGTTGGGGCGGCTATGTCAAGCAATATGAGGTGGCTATCAATACCGACCAGCTCAACGCCAGCGGGGTTTCCGTAAGCGAGGTATTTGATGCCTTGCAGCGCAACAATGCCAATACGGGCGGCAGCTACATTGAGCAGAATTCCAATCAGTATTATATCCGTGGCATCGGTGTGGTGAAGAATCTGGAGGATGTTGCCAACATCACGGTGAAGACGGTGGATGGAACGCCAGTCAAGGTGGGCGACGTGGCAAAGGTTCAGTTGGGGCATGCCACCCGTTTCGGAGCCGTTACCCGCAATGGTGAAGGCGAGGTGGTGGCAGGTATCGCCATCATGCTCAAGGGCGAGAACTTCCAGGAGGTAATCAAAAACGTGAAGGAGCGAATCAGTCAGATTCAGAAATCATTGCCCGAAGGTGTGGTCATCGAACCGTTTATCGACCGTACCAACCTGGTGGATAGAGTAGAGGGCACCATCGCCCGCAACCTCATCGAAGGTGGACTCATCGTTATCTTCGTGCTTGTCATCTTTCTGGGCAACTGGCGTGCAGGACTGGTGGTGGCGAGTGTCATTCCGCTCAGTATGCTCTTTGCCTTTGGCATGATGAAGACCTTCGGCATCGATGGCAATCTGATGTCATTGGGAGCCATCGACTTCGGTATGATTGTCGATTCCGCCGTCATCATCGTCGAGGCGGTGGTTACACATATTAATACAGGTCATTTCTCGCAGCCCGAGGTGCGTGCGGCCTATCTTGCCCAATGCCAGAAGGAAGGAAATGCGGTTCCTTTCGCCCTGACCCAGAAGCAGATGGACGAGGAGGTTCACTTCTCGGCTTCCCGCATCCGCCAGAGTGCAGCCTTCGGCGAAATCATCATCATGATTGTATACATTCCGCTGATGACCCTGGTGGGCATCGAGGGAAAGATGTTCCGTCCGATGGCGCTCACCGTGTTCTTCGCCATCCTCGGTGCCTTCATCCTGTCGCTCACCTATGTGCCGATGACAAGTTCGCTCCTGTTGAGCCGCAAGGTGCACCACAGAAAGACTTTCTCTGATAAGATGATAGAGAAGTTGCAGGGCTGGTATCGTCCTATCCTCGATTGGGTGCTTGCCCGCAACAGGGATGTCATCACGGGTGCCGTAGCTCTGTTCTGCGTCAGCGTGGTGGGTTTCAAGTATCTCGGAGGCGAGTTTATCCCGAGTCTGGAAGAAGGCGATTTCGCTGTGGAAATGAGTATGTCGCAGGGTACGTCGCTCTCGCAGATGGTGGAGAGCTGCAGCAAGGCTGAAAAACTGCTCAAGAAGGAATATCCGGAAATCAAGCAGGTGGTGAGCCGCATCGGAAGCGCCGAGATTCCTACCGACCCGATGCCTGTGGAACGTGCCGACATCATGATAGCCCTGAAGCCGAAGGCAGAATGGACCTCTGCCAAGACGACTCCCGAACTGATGGAGAAGATGGAGGAAACCCTCAGCGCCATTCCTGGTCTGGAGGCAGAGATTTCCCAGCCTATCCAGATGCGCAACAACGAGTTGCTTACGGGTATCAAGCAGGATGTGGCTATCAAGATTTTCGGTGACGACCTCGATGTGCTTACCCAGCAGGCAGGAAAGGTGAAGAAGATGATAGAAGGCGTGCCGGGCGTGAGTGGCATCTTTGTAGAAGAAGTTGCCGGCTTGCCTCAAATCCAGGTAAGATACAACCACGAGAAGATGGCGGCTTACGGTATCAGCGTGGATGATATCAGCAGTATTCTGGAGACTACCTTTGCCGGTGCCGTGGCTGGTTCCGTCTACGAGGGCGACAAGAAGTTTGACATCGTGCTCCGCATGGATCCTTCGCAGCGCAATGTAGAGCAGCTTGAACAGTTGAGTATTCCGCTGAAGGATGGCACGAATATTCCGCTTTCGCAAGTAGCGGATATCGATGATTCGCCTGCTCCGGCACAGGTGTCGCATGAGAATGGTGCCCGGCGCATCTACGTGGGCTTCAATGTGAAGGGGCGTGATGTGCAAAGCACGGTGGAGGATATCCAGGAGATTCTCGACGAAAAGCTGAAACTTCCAGAAGGCTACTATTATAATTATGGTGGTGAGTTTGAGAATCTGCAGAGTGCCAGCCGCCGACTGATGGTGGTGATTCCGATAGCGCTGGTCATCATCCTGCTGCTACTCTATGCCACGGTGAAGAATGTAAAAGAGTCGCTCTTCGTCTTCTCGGCGATTCCTCTGGCTGCCATCGGCGGTGTGTGGGCACTTTGGCTCCGCGGAATGCCTTTCAGTATTTCGGCAGGTGTGGGCTTCATCGCCCTCTTCGGTGTGGCGGTGCTCAACGGAATCGTGCTCATCGGTCAGATGAACCAGATGCAGAAGGAACAGCTCCGGTTGCCACCGACAGCGGGAACCAGTGCGGGTGAGATGATTCATCGTCGCATCATCGATAGCTGCATGCTCCGTCTGCGTCCTGTCCTGATGACGGCTTTGGTGGCTTCCATGGGATTCCTCCCGATGGCGCTCTCGCAGGGCGATGGTGCCGAGGTGCAGCGACCACTTGCCACAGTGGTGATTGGCGGACTCATCACGAGTACCCTGCTCACCCTGCTGGTACTCCCTGCCATCTACAAGACATTTACCAAGCGTTAGAATTTTCAGATACTGAACTTGTTTGAATATCAAGCATTAGAATTGAATAATATGAAGAAGTTTTTTAAGAAGAATCATATATGGCTTGCATCCTGGATGCTGCTGATGCCTTTGGCGACGGATGCTCATCTTTCTGTAAAGATGGAAGATGCATATCTTTCTGCCTCGGATGCATCACGCTTTGATGCAAGTATTCCGGGTCAGAAGATGACCTTGCAGCAGTGTTTCGAACTGGCTGATAAGCAGAACATCGCCTTGCAGACCGGCAGAAAAGCCATAGAAAAGGCTCAGGTGATGCAGGCAACGGCATGGGATCTGGACAAGACGGAAATCGCCTTCTCGCAGAACCCGGCTTCCAGCGGTGATACCGATAATGGACTCACCTTCTCGCAGAGCATCGAGTTTCCTATGGTCTATACAGCCCGTCGCAATCAGTTGAAGGCAGAGACCCAGGCAGAGAAAAGCCGGTTGAACGTCACCTCCCAGCAGCTCAGACTCGAAATCGCCAGTGCCTACTATGCGATGCTCTATCAGACCCATCGCCTTCAGATTCTGCAGCAGCAGGATTCCATCATCCAGCACTATTGCGATGTTGCCGGAAAGAGATACAGGGCAGGCGAGGCGAGACAGCTGGAGTTCCTCTCTGCCGACCGCATGAGGAACGACAACCGCCTGGAGATGACGAAGATGAAGAATGAGGCAGAGAATCTGCAGACTGCCCTGATGGCTCTGCTCAACACCACTACGCCTGTGGTGCCTGATGGGAATCTTCTCATCTCGCAACGTTCGCCAGTGAATGCAGCCTTCAACTATCAGCAGACTGCCGATGCGCAATATCAGAAAGACCTCATCACAGCACTCGACAAAGAAGTGAAGTGTGCCAAGACGGGCTATGCGCCATCGCTCTCGCTCGCCCTGCGTTCGCAGCTCCTCATCGATAGCTGGGACCCTTATCACATCAACCGCCAACGCTTCACCGAGGGCAATTTCTTCGGTTTCGAGGTAACCGTGGGCGTTCCTATCTTCTTCGGAGCCACCAAGGCGAAGGTGAAGGCCGCACAGAAAGACCGCGAGATGGCGCAGATGGCGATGCAGCAGGAGCAGCGCGAAAAGGAACGGGATTACAAACAGGGATATAACCGCCTGCAGAATGCCATCAAGCGAATGGAATATTACAGCGGCGAGAATATGGCGAAGGCGAAGGACATAGAACGTCTCAGCACCCTGGAGTATGAGAATGGTGAAATCAGTTATGTGGAATACACCAGTGCTTTGCAGGAGGCGATAGATATGCGGTTGAAGCAGGCTGAGGTCATCAACGAATATAATGAGGCAGTTCTTGCCTTAATGGCACTCAATAATAGCCTGTAAAAATAGTCAATAAAGGAATAAATAGCATGCATCGGTACTTTTTTTGGTGTTTTTTCCAAAAAATGTACCGATGCTTTCGTTTTTTTTTGTATCTTTGCAAAAAATATAGCTATAATTATGGGATTATTCGGATTATTCAGCAACAAAAAGAAAGAAACTCTCGATAAAGGACTTGAAAAAACCAAGGAGAGTGTGTTTAGCAAATTAGCTCGTGCGGTGGCTGGTAAGTCAACCGTAGATGACGATGTGCTCGACGACCTCGAAGAGGTGCTCATCACATCGGATGTGGGCGTAGAGACTACGGTGAAGATCATTCATCGCATCGAGGAGCGCGTGGCTCGCGACAAGTATGTTTCTACCTCGGAGCTCGACAGAATCTTAAGAGAGGAAATCGCCAGCCTCCTGGAAGAGAACCATAGCGATGACAATGAGAATTGGGACTTGCCTTCCGACCACAAGCCATACGTTATCCTGGTGGTGGGTGTTAATGGAGTAGGCAAAACTACTACCATCGGTAAGCTTGCCTACCAGTTTAAGAAGGCTGGCAAGAAGGTTTATCTGGGTGCTGCCGATACCTTCCGTGCCGCAGCGGTGGAGCAGATTTCCATCTGGGGCGACCGCGTGGGTGTACCGGTGGTGAAGCAGCAGATGGGTTCCGACCCTGCAAGCGTGGCTTTCGACACCCTGCAGAGTGCCAAGGCAAATGGTGCCGACGTGGTGCTCATCGATACTGCAGGAAGATTGCATAACAAGGTGAACCTGATGAACGAGCTGAAGAAGATTAAGGAGGTGATGAAGAAGGTGATGCCTGAGGCACCAGACGAGGTGATGCTCGTATTGGATGGCAGTACGGGTCAGAACGCCTTCGAGCAGGCCAAGCAGTTTGCTGCCGTTACCAATATCACTTCTCTTGCCATCACCAAGCTCGACGGCACAGCCAAGGGCGGCGTGGTCATCGGAATCTCCGACCAGCTCAAGGTACCAGTGAAGTACATCGGATTGGGTGAGGGCATGGAAGACATGCAGCTCTTCAACAAGAAGGAATTCGTGGATTCCCTGTTCAAGAAATCAAAGTAGATTTCGGATGCAATTTATGTGAAAAGAAACGGGAATCAGATTAGTATATATAATAAGGTATAGGTGAATGAAAAAGAACCAGATAGATATCATAACTTTGGGCTGTTCCAAAAACCTGGTCGACAGCGAGCTGTTGATGAAGCAGTTTGAGGCGAACGGCTACCATTGTGTACACGATTCAAAGCGCCCTCAGGGCGAGATAGCCGTCATCAACACATGCGGCTTCATCGAGGATGCCAAGCAGGAAAGCATCGACACCATCCTCGAATTTATCCAGGCTAAGGAAGAGGGACGCCTGAACAAACTCTATGTGATGGGCTGCCTCTCGCAGCGTTATCAGAAGGAATTGGAGGCTGAGATGCCTGAGGTGGATAAGTTCTACGGCAAATTCAACTACAAGGAACTGCTCAAGGAGCTGGGTAAGGCCGAAGTGCCTGCCTGCAACGAGCGCCGCCATCTTACCACTCCTCACCACTATGCATACATCAAGATTTCAGAGGGATGCGACCGCCGCTGCGCCTATTGTGCCATTCCGCTCATCACGGGCAAGCACGTTTCCCGTCCCAAGGAAGATATCCTCAACGAGGTGCGCGAACTGGTAGCCGACGGCGTGAAGGAATTCCAGATCATCGCTCAGGAACTTACCTACTACGGCATGGATATCGATGGCAAGCATCATATCACCGAACTCATCAGCGAGATGGCCGATATCCCTGGCGTTAAGTGGATTCGTCTGCATTACGCCTATCCAAACCAGTTCCCGCTCGATCTGCTCGATGTGATGCGCGAGAAACCAAACGTATGCAAGTATCTCGACATCGCCCTGCAGCACATCAGCGACCACATGCTCACTCGCATGCATCGCCACGTAACCAAGCAGGAGACGCTCGACCTGCTCACCATCATCCGCAACCGCGTGCCGGGCATCCATATCCGCACCACGCTGATGGTAGGTTTCCCTGGCGAGACCGAGGAGGATTTCCATGAGCTGCTCGACTTCGTGCGTGAACAGCGTTTCGAGCGCATGGGTGCCTTTGCCTATTCTGAGGAGGAGGGAACCTACAGTGCCAAGAACTATGAGGATGATGTTCCTGCCGATGTGAAGCAGCGCCGTCTTGACGAACTGATGATTCTGCAGCAGGACATCAGTGCCGAGGTTGAGGCAGGCAAGGTGGGACTCACGATGCCGGTGGTTATCGACCGCAAGGAAGGAGATTACTATATCGGCAGAACGGAGTTCTGTTCGCCAGAGGTTGACCCAGAGGTGCTTATCAAGGCAGACCAGCGCTTGCGTGTGGGCAGTTTCTACAAGGTAAAGATGACCAGCAGCGAGGAGTTCGACCTGTATGGCGAAGTAGTGAGATAGAATTATATTTAAAGAATCAGAAGATGAACAATAAGGACTATATAGCAGAACTGGCTCAGCAGACGGGTTATTCGCAAGACGACACCCAGAAGATGGTGCGCAAGGTGATAGACGCCATGATTGCTGAATTTGAGGAGGGGGAAATGGTCTCCATCCCCAACTTTGGTGCGTTCGAGGTGAAGAAGCGCCTAGAGCGCGTGGTGGTGAATCCTACCACCAGGAAGCGACAGCTGGTTCCGCCTAAACTGGTGCTCGGCTTTCGTCCTGTTGCTGCCGTTAAGGAAAAGCTAAAGAATGGAGGAGAAGCTTATGAGTAAGAACAGTTTGACTGTATTGGCACAGAAGCTGGCTGAGAAAACAGGTATCAGTCAGCAGGATGCCGAGTTGTTCATCAGAAAAATGTTTGATGTAGCTAATGAAGGGCTCCAGGCCGACAAGCAGGTAAAGATGAAATGGCTTGGAACCTTCAAGGTTACTTCGGTGAAGGATCGGGAGAGCGTGGATGTCAACACTGGCGAACGCATCGTCATCGAGGGAAGAGATAAAATCTCCTTTACCCCGGATACGATTCTCAAGGAAATCATCAACAAGCCGTTTGCCCAGTTTGAGACGGTGGTGGTGAACGACGGGGTAGAGTTTGATGAAATCGACAGGAAGTTTGAGGCAGAAGAACTGCTCGCTGAGAACCGGCAGATGAATGAGGCTGAGGAGATTCCTGAACCTTTGGATGGTTCTGAAGCATCAGATGATACTTCTGAAGCAACTGATATTTCTGAAATATCTGATACTTCAGAAACTTCAGATGTGATTGATTTCCTGGAGGAAACAGACACTCCATCCGTAAGCGATGAAGTAGTTGTAATAGGCGAATCTGAATCTCACTATGATACTTCTCCTGAAATCATAACAGAAACCATTGTAGAAAAGTCGGTTAAGGAAATGAAGGATGAGGCTGGTGAGCAGGAAGAAGTTCAGAATGAATTGGAAAATCAGGAAGAACTGGCAGATTTGAGAGAATCAGAACCTGAACCAGAGCCTGTATCTGATTCTTTATCTGAATCTGAGTTTGAACCAGATCCAGAGTCAGAGCTTGAACCTGAGCCTACACCTGAACTTGAACCTGAGTCAAAGCTAAAATCAGCATCTGATTCTGAACCTTTAGTTGAAGCTGCTTCTACTTCAGATTCAGAAACATCAGAAAACTCAGAGTCTTACGATACTTTTGAATCCACCAAAAAGGGTGTAGTGATTCCTCGTTATCTGGTAGTAGTTGCTTGTTTCATCATCGTAGCTTTGATTGGCGGCATCGGTTGGTTTGCCTTTAATTATGGTAAGATGGCAGCGCAACGCGACCATCTAGCCCTTCAACTGGATAACTTCCATCAGGACAACAAGGCTGCTAAACCAACTCCGGCTTCTCTTTCGCAGGAAGAAATCTTGCGAAAGAAGGCGATAGAAGACAGTATCCGAATGGTGCAGGCAAGCGAAGCTGTGAAAATGGCTGAGACTGATGGTAAGCAGGTAGATAAGAAGAACTCTCTTCTTGCTGCTAAGCAGCAGAAAGAAGCTGAGGCTAAAAAACAGGCAGAACTAAATAAGCAGACTGAAGCCAAGAAGTTAGCAGAGGCAAAGAAGCATCAAACCGAAAATGCTACTGCTCACGCATCTGCCAAGTATGACCAGGATGTCCGTGTCCGCACAGGTGCTTATCGCATCGTGGGTGTAGCCGAGGTGGTTACAGCCCGAGAGGGTCAGACCATAGAAGCTATCAGCAAGCGTTATTTCGGTCCGGGCATGGAGTGTTATGTTGAGGCTCTCAATGGTTCCGGCAAGTTGAAAGCTGGTCAGAAAGTAAAGATTCCGAAATTGGAATTGAAAAAGAAGTCAAGTAAAACAAAATAAAGAAGTTGATTTTGAAGGAAAAGATTTCCCTTAAGGCAAAAAATATTTAGCCTTAAGGGAAAATATTTTTTGCCTTAAGACTAAATAAAAAAAGCCCCCAGCCTGCTTTTTCAAGCGGGATGGGGGCTTTGGCTATATTCAGTTCAACACAATTACTGCTGAACAGGAATCTTCTTAACGCGACGTTCATGACGACCACCCTCGAAAGTAGTGGTAAAGAACTCGTCGAGGATAGCCTCGGCAGTCTTGTTGTCAATGAAACGGCCAGGAAGTACCAATACGTTGGCATCGTTGTGCTGACGAACGAGATGAGCAATCTCCTTGCACCATGCCAAACCGGCACGTACACCCTGATGCTTGTTCAATGTCATGGCGATACCTTCGCCGCTTCCGCAAATGCCGATACCTGGATAAACCTCGCCGCTCTCAATGCCTTCGCCAAGAGCATGACCGAAGTCTGGATAGTCAACGCTTGCATCGCTGTATGTACCGTAATCCTTTACAGGATAACCCTTCTTCTCCAAATATTCCAATACGAACTGCTTCAATGGAAAACCTGCATGGTCACATGCAATACCAACTGTCTTTACTTCCATAATACTTAAGTTTTTTAAGTGAATCCTAACGAATTATTCTAATTAAGCCTCAGCCAAGAAATCCTTTACCTGCTTGTAAACGTTCTCGCCTGTGTAGCCGAGCTTCTCATCGAGCACCTTGTAAGGAGCAGAGAAACCGAAGCTCTCCATACCCCAAACCTTACCATTAGCGCCTACGAGACCCTGAAGTGTTACAGGAAGACCGGCAGTCATACCGAAGATCTTAGCGTTCTTTGGCAATACGCTCTCCTGATACTCCTTGCTCTGACCACGGAACAAGCCCTCTGATGGAGCACTTACCACGCGAACCTTGATGCCATCAGCACGCAATGCTTCGCAACCAGCCTCCAATGTAGAAACCTCTGAACCGCTAGCTACCAGGATAACATCTGGATTCTCGTCACTGCCTGCTACGATGTAAGCACCCTTAGCTGCCTGCTCGTAATCTGTTCCCTCTGGCAACTTAGCGATGCCCTGACGAGAGAAAATCAAAGCTGTTGGAGTATCAACGTTCTCCATAGCGAGCTTCCAGCAAACTGTAGTCTCATCAGCATCAGCTGGGCGGAATACGCGAACGCTGTCCTTACCTGCATGGTTCTTCAACTTCTCCATCAAGCGGATCTGTGCCTCCTGCTCAACTGGCTCGTGAGTAGGTCCGTCCTCACCAACGCGGAATGCATCGTGAGTCCAGATAAACTTAACAGGAACCTGCATCAAGGCAGCGATACGAACAGCTGGCTTCATATAATCAGAGAATACGAAGAATGTACCCATTGCTGCAACCACACCACCGTGGAGCATCATACCGATACACATATCAGCCATTGTCAACTCAGCAACACCTGCCTGGAAGAAAGCACCTGAGAAGTCACCGCGAACGATGCTCTTGGTCTTCTTCAAGAAACCATCTGTCTTATCTGAGTTAGAAAGGTCAGCTGAAGCACAGATCATGTTAGGAACCTGCTCTGCCAAAACGCCGAGACAAGCAGCAGAAGCAGCACGAGTAGCTGAACCAGCCTTCTGCTCAACCTTGCTCCAGTCTACCTTAGGAGCCTTGCCGCTGAACCACTCATCCATCTGGGCAGCCTTCTCTGGGTTAGCCTTGCGCCACTCAGCCTCTGCAGCCTTGCGCTCAGCAACAATCTTCTTCAACTCCTCAGCACGCTTAGCGTAGATCTCCTTTACATCGTCGAAGATAACGAATGCATTCTCAGGATCACCACCGAGGT
>ERZ773209.703-NODE-703-length-23060-cov-91.330276_pt1 | contig 23060 bp, 18 predicted proteins | sample MGYA00511109_ERZ773209 | MGnify/ENA primary metagenome ERZ773209 (study PRJEB29015, sample SAMEA2737786) | human gut metagenome | biome: human gut; feature: human-associated habitat; material: faeces | place: China | collected 2012 ...
GGGCTACCAGCGACCAGATTCGCGATGCCCTGGCTGAAGCCGGCTTCGAGGTAAAGGACACCAAGGATGGTGTTACCTGGAAACTAAATAAATAAAAATACTCATAAAGAAGATATGCCTATCTCATAGTTTTTATGGGATAAGTCGTATCTTCTTTTGCTTTTATAATGACTTTTAACGCAATACAAATTATGAAATTGTCTATAAGAATTTTAGTTAAATTGTCGCTTATAGTTATTGTCCTTTTGGGTAGTTTCTCGATGGCCCAAGCCCAAAAGCAGAAGAAAATCTACAATCGCCCACATTGTAAAGTATTCCTAAAGAATGGCAAGGTTGTAGATTCCTATTTGATGGCAGGGCATAACTTGATTCATCGCACAGATTCTGCCATCAAGTTATCGAATAATCCGAATGCCTTTTTCCCAAAAACAGAGAAATATTATAATGAGGAAGTTGACAGCATGCTAGAGTGGAATGACCGCAATCCTGAATACATACTCCATTATGTGCCAGTTAAGATTCGTTATTCTTATACAGAAGATTCTACTGCGGTAGATTCTTTAAGTTATCCTGTTTTGGCCATGCGTTTTTATAAGGGCAAGAATGTGGAAGGATTCATGATATGGGATATGTTGAACGGCTTCCGTTATCTCTATAAGACTACAGAGATGAATGTGGCCCATGCCTATATTGGAGAGAAGCATCGCCTCACCGAGAGTCGCAAACAGACGATGGCAGAAGAGTTTAAGAAATATCCAAGGTTTGTGAACTTCATCAATAGCCTGAAGGTAAATTCTTTCAAAGATAACCCGCCCTATATTTTGAACCAGTTAGATGTTATTATAGAGGAAGCCAAGCATTAGCGTGCTTGGCTTACCGGTTCTTTATTCTCTTGCTCGTAATAGTGGGCATAATTGGCGAAAGGCTCTGTCGTTACCTCATCGCTTGATGCCGTATAGGTATTTCCGAAAGGATCGGATGCCTTGATGATGATTCTGGCATTCGGATTCCTTGGAGTATAATAATATAGGTGGTTCATGATGAGATAACCATTTCCCTTGCTCACGAAACGATAGGATACACTCTCGCTGTACTTATGATGATAGCCAGCTGCAAAGGCATCCTGACCCTTGCTGCTGATGCGGCGCATCAGATATTCCTTGCCATCCTCTATGGCTACCACACGCCAGTGACTGGTGGCATTGAAGACATTGGCTACCAGGATGTTCCTGTTGTTTGCCAACTGCCAGTCCTTGGCATATTTCTCGCCGTTGAAATCGGTCTGCGCACGGAACAAGGTCATCTGCTTGCTCTTGTCCCAGAAAGTTCCCTTGTAATAGCAGTTGCTGATACTGGTACCCACAAAACTATAGACATAATATCCGTTCGGCGTACCGCAGATGTTGATGTTCGACTGCCAGATGTTGCCACACGCTGCAGCATGACAATGCTCCATCACATCCTCGCCCTCGTAGTTGATTTCGTGGTTGCAGGCAAAATGAGTATGTCCGCAGAAGAGTTCGTATCCTCCCTTAAACTGCTTCAGCAGAGAGAGCAGGAGCGAGAGACGGGAAGAGGAATAATGTCCTTCCTCATTGGCATTGGTCAGCGGCTTCGCCTTGCTGAACGGCGCATTGCCGAAGGTAAAAGGAATATGATAGCAGAGCACCACCTTCTTATCCTTGGGTGTAAGGGCCAGATTCTGCTTCAGCCATTTCACCTGGCGCTCGCGCAATTCTCCAGGAGAATAATAAGACATGCCGCGATGGAAGAAGCAGTTGTTGATGCAGACATAATGCACATCGCCACGATCGAAGGAAAAATCGGTAGGACCGAAATTCTCCTCCCACTTCCTGCGGTAGAGTGCCTTTCCATCCTGGTCGTGATTACCGATTACGGAGAAAAGGCGCATCTCGGAAGAGCCCAATGCCTGGCGTATCTGACGCTCCAACTTGGCATTATAGCCACCGTAATACTGTACGTCGTCACCCATGCTGAGTCCATAGACAGGAGTACCGGCAGGAAGACTCTTGATGGTTTGCTTGATGTCTGCCATCGTCTGTGTGGTGAATCTTTCTACATCGCTCTTCTTGATGGGATTATCATCCGGAGAAGTATAGTAGGGGCTGTAGGCATTGGTAACCTGAGGGTCGCCGATGACTATCATCTTATAACTCGTCTCCTTGCCGCCAGGCAATCGCCTCAGGGTAAAGTCATAAATCTTTTTCTTGTTGGAAACAGCCTGGTAAAAACAAGCCGTGCGGTCGGTAGCCGAATGGGTAGGAACCTCGAACTCAGCAGGCACGGAAAAATAGATGAAGCGAGCCAAGCTGTCCCGCTTCATCTTATATCTTCCTCGGGAATCGGTCTTCACACATTTGAAGCCATCGCTCACGATAACGCCAGCCACACCGTTTCCCTCGGTATCTTTTAAAGAACCAGAGATATTGAAATCTCTCTTCACCACAGGCTTTTTCTTCTTCACCGTATCCGCCACCAGCGTGGCAGTCGTGTTATCCACTACCTTGTGGATAATAGGGAGCATATCATGCTTCCGGAGATGCAGGGTAACTCCTACAGCCACAAGAACGCAGCAGATGAAGACGACCAAGCCTGTATTCATCTGTTTTTTATTCATTTTTCCTCCTACACTATCACTTTTTCTGTCGTACTTCTACTTCACGATAGAAGTTATCGGGTTACGGGTACCCTTGGCATTCACGAGGAAAGCCTTGGCACTGCCGAACTTCAGGAACATATCCAGGCGAACAGGGATGTGGTTCTCATCGTCCGTGATATAGAAATCCACAATCTTCTTCCACTTCTCATCCTCATACTCCTGATATTCCAGACGCAGACAGCGGTACTTGATGCCGTTATCCGCCTTTACGGTCACCTTGCCGCCATACTTGAGCTGGGCAGGAGTGCGACCGCCACCATCACAGATAGGGAATTTCACGCTATGACCTTTTTTCCAGTTGGCAGGGTCGAAACTGCGGGCACGCAGGAAGATGTTCATCATATCAAAGACACAGTCATCATAAGAATGCTTCTTCCATCTGTGCTCACCATGCTTGTTTTGATAATGCAGGTTTACATTGCAATTGCCGCCGGCATAGTTGTAGAAAACCTCATCCACGGTATATCGCTTGCCTTCGCGGGCTCCCTTGCGGAAATACATCGGAGCCATATCGGTGCCTGTATAGCAGAGCAGGGTATCGCGGAGAACGAAGAAATCGTCCACTCTCTTATTACCGCGGGTTACCAGCGAACCACGATAGGCTGGCTTGCCCTTGTGGGTGGTCTGCACCACCGACATGCTGGCAGTGCCAGCCTTTACCCATACAAACTTCCAGTTGTAATAGAGATTGTAAGTCAGGAATTCACCCGACTTGAATGCAGTATTACGGAAAGTACACTGGGCCGATACAGAAGTATTGACCAAAAGCAGCAACATGGCTACTATAAATGACTTGAGTAACTTCATATCCTTTACATTTTAGGAACATACTGAATGCCGAGCTTAGCGGCACGCTGTACATTCTGATTCTTAACTTTCTTCTCCTTATCAGGCTTCTGCTTGGTGATGGCTCCCGGTTTCTGCAGCGAGAGTTCACGAGCCAGCGGATCCCAGCTTTCTGTGAGATCCCATTTTGCCTTACATTCTATCGCCTCCGGATAGTAATATACTTCCTCAGCCTGCTGGTCGCTATCATAATTACCCGTATCCCACTTGCCGTTATTGTTGCGATCTACGATCAGACGCATATAATACTTCTGTGGTTTGAGATAATAGAATTCTGCCACACCATTCACAGTCTTGGTCTCCTTTACCACTTTATCCTGTGCATCAAGCAGTTGCACGATGAGCGGCAGGTCGTGGAGCGAGGTGATGTTCACAAGCAGCGTACCATAGGTATCCAGCGAGTTGACCTTGAAGCCCTGCTTGATCGGTTTGGAAGCCAATCCGTAGATATCCTCAAAGGCAGCAGAATCTACCTCCAGACTGTATTCGATATCCGGTCGCCATTCTCCCCGGAGTTCATATTTCCGGTTCTCCAGCGGCAGGAATTCCATCGGAGCCCGATACCAGAGCGTATCATGCTTGGCATAGAGATGGATGGCGGCAGTATCTACCTTAGCCAATGGAGTAGGGAAGGAGAAGATGACATTCTGGTCGGGATCAAACTGCGATGATACACTCAGCTGTACATCGAGCGGTTTCACCTCCATCACCGAATCGTAGGGTTCGCCTTTCTTCTTCTTTTTCTCCTGCTTCTTGGTCCAGGCAGCCAGTTCCTTTTCCTGTTGCTTCATTCGCTTGGCGTATGGTTCCTTTGACAGGATTTCCTGGGCAGAATCGGTCTTGTTGACCAGTACTCCGGTACTATCCGTCATACGGTAAGTGATATCCATCAGCAGCGTATCCTGATTCACCAGTGCCGTATCCTTCAGCCAGTAGGTAATAGTATCCTTCTTCTCAGAAGCCTCTACCAGGAAAGCATTCCCGGCATCAAAGTTGAGTCCCTTGATCTGTGGAAGAATGGAATCGCCATAACTGAAGAAGAGGGTGAAGCTATTAGCCTTCTGGCGCTCTGCCTTCAGGAAGAATCTGTCGGTCAGAGGCTCCGTAAAGGCTCTGAGCACGATATTATCAGGAAGGAAATGGATGTAATCCACCTGGTCTATCGACTTGATGTGCAGGGAATCCACCCAGGTGGTATCCTGTCTAACATCCGGTTTGCAGGAAGGCACGATGATGTCGTGGGAGAAAGCAATCTTTTCGCTCTTCTGACTGAACTTATAGTCGCCATCCTGATCCTGCAGGGCATAGATGCGGTAAGAACCCGGTGCCACACCCTTGATGACAAAGCGGCCGCGACTGTCGGTACGGCTCACTCGCAACATCGGCTTGGTGCGGAAAGCTGAATCGGCATGGTCGGCATACAATCCCACCAGAATACCCTTGACAGGTTCCAGATTCTCCGATTCCAGCACATGCCCCGATACCTCCATGGTATCAATGGCAGCTCCCGTAGAGAAACTGTAGGTATAGTTTCCCATCGGATTGCCCTCGTTGTTATCGCTGATGGCATCCGAGAAGTCGATGGTGTAGGTGGTATTCGCCTTGAGTGAATCCACAAGCGATATCTGTATTCGCCTGCCGGCACCCTTGATTTCAGGCTGTTCCAGCTGTGGTGGCGAAACCACCACCTTCTCCGAAGGGTTATCGAGCTTGATAAACTCATCGAAGTAGATATTGATTTTCTTCTGGTTTACATTCACGGCGCCATCGGCTGGCGAAGCTCCTATCACCTTGGGAGGAGTCTCGTCAAACCATCCGCCATCCGGCTGTCCCATCTTGGCACAGGAAACCAGCAATAGGAAGACAAGCAGATAGAAAGGCAAAAACAGGGTATTTGCCTTTATCCGATTCTTCAACAATTGTATGATGTCGTTCTTGTTTGTCATTCTTTTCTATCTTACATGTCCACTATTCCTGCAGATTATGCAGTAAAAGCCTTATTCATAAAGGCTTACCATATAAAAAGCCTTATTTGTTCATCATGAGCATCTCATCGATGTTCTTGCGGCTGTTGCTCAGACGAGGAATCTTATGCTGTCCGCCCAACTTGCCCTTGCTCTTCAGCCATTCATTGAAGAGTCCCGGCTTTGCCTTTACGATCTCCAGGTGCTGGAGGGTGACATCGTGGAAGCGCTTTGCCTCGTAATCGCTGTTGATCTCCTGCAACTTGGTATCGAGCAGACTGGCAAACTCATTCAGGTCCTTTGGTTCCTCAGAGAACTCGATGAGCCACTGGTGGCGGCACTTGGCATTGCTGTCCATATAGACAGGAGCAGCGGTGTATTCCGCAATCTGCGCACCCGTCTTCTCGCAGGCATAGGCAAGTCCCTTCTCGGCATTGTCCATAATCAGCTCCTCACCAAAGGCATTGATAAAGTACTTGGTACGGCCGGTGATGACAAACTTGTATGGATTGGTGCTGGTAAACTGTATGGTATCGCCAATCATATAGCGCCACAAACCGCAGGAGGTGGTAATCACCATCGCATAGTTCTTGCCTACTTCCACGCCCCAGAGAGGCACCACGGTAGGATGATCGCTTCCAAACTCATCCATCGGGATGAATTCGTAGAACACATCGTAATCTACCATCAGCGACATGGCTGGATCTGACGGATCATCCTGCAGACCGAAGAATCCCTCGCTGGCATTATAGGTCTCCATATAATGCATGTTAGGAGATGTGATGAGCTGCTCATACTGCTTGCGGTAAGGCGTGAAGGCGATGCCGCCATGGAAGAACACCTCCAGGTTAGGCCATACCTCCTCCAGATGCTGCTTGCCGGAGAGTTCCATCACGCGTACCAGTACGCTGAGCATCCAGCTAGGCACACCCGAGATATTGGTTACGTTCTTGTTCAGCGTTTCATGTGCGATGCGGTCGCGCTTCACCTCAAAGTCGCTCAGCAGTGCGGTTTCCTTCTTAGGTACGCGCACCATGTTGGCAAGCGGATTGATGTTCTCGATGAGGATGGCACTCAGGTCACCCACCAGACTGCCCGAAACATTATAGTTAGGCGAATGGCTTCCACCGAGAATCAGACTCTTGCCGTCGAATATCTTACTCTTTGGGTTGTTGCGCAGATAGTAAGCCACAGCATCGAATCCACCCTTGTAGTGGATGTTCTGCAAACCATCCTGCGAAACCGGGATGAACTTACTCTTGTCGTTGGTAGTACCCGAAGATTTGGCGTACCACTTCACCTGTCCTGGCCAGAGGATATCTCTTTCGCCATGACGCATTCTGTCGATGTCGCCCTTCAATTCCTCATAGGTATTGACCGGCACATTCTGTGCAAACTTTTCGTAGCTATTTGTCGTATTGAGTAGATGTTTCACACCATATTCGGTGTTTTTGCCAGATGCCAAAAGGCGCATCAGTACCTCATGCTGCAATTCCTCTGCATCATGTACATACTTTTCCAAGCTCTTCTGGCGAGGCTTGAATACATTACTTACTATCGTTGTTAAACTCATATCTAGATATATATACCTTATAAAGTACTTGCAAAAGTACTTCAATCTTTTGATATAGAGAAAGTTTTTACTGTTTTTTAATACAAAACATAACCTATCGGGCAAGATAGGGGATAAGAATGTAAAATATCAAACAAAAAACTCCCTTGAGACTACCATATCCGTCAGTCTCAAGAGAGTCTTTCCCTTATCTTAATCCAGTTCTATCATCATAGATTATTCCTTATCTTCTGCAAAGGCAGCTGCCTCGGCGGCTGCGATGATGTCCTCGCGGCTCATTTCCTTTGGCTCTGCAGAGATATCACTCAAGTCAAACTCGTCTTCGCTTTCCTGAGTGGCTGTAGTGGTTATTTCTTCAGTAACAGTAGAAGCAACAACATCTTCAGCCTCCTGTTTTTCTGTGTCTTGCGAGATGATGAAATCATTCTTCACCTCGGTGGTAGGCACAGCCAGCACAGGTTCTTCTTCCATCTTCGTACGGTTTGCCTTGGCTGTAAACACAGAATCGATATACTGTGGTTCCTTGCGCAATCGTTCCAGGGTAAGCTTGGAAGCCAGCTGCTGGCTCTCCTTCTTGGAGTAACCCTTGCCTTCTCCGCCCTTTACACCTTCCATTACCACCTGATAGGTGAAAACAGGGCTTCCGTTCTTGTCTTTCTCCTGTCCCAACATCACGAACTCCAGCTTCACGCGGTTCTTCTGGCCCCATTCGATGAGTTTGCTCTTGAAGTTCACCTCCTTGTAAGCCACCTTATCGATGTTTATCATTTTTGCCAGGATGCGCTTCTGCATGAATTTCATGCAGGCATCATAACCACGGTCCAGATAAATGGCACCAACCAACGCTTCGAAAGCATTTCCTCCCATATAGCTGTTATGAGAAGAACTGTGTCCATTAGATAAAACGAGTTGATTGATTCCCATCTCCTGGGCGAGCTTGTTGAGCGTATCACGCTGCACCAGCTTGCTTCGGGTATTGGTGAGGAATCCCTCTCGCTTGCCAGGAAAGTGCTGATACACAATATCACCCACTACAGCATCCAGTACGGCATCACCCAGAAACTCCAGGCGCTCGTTGTTCACAGGCTTGCCCTTGGAATTGCGGTGCATGATGCTCTTGTGCATCAGCGCCATCTTGTAATAACTGATGTTGTGTGGATAAAAACCTAGGATTTCGTACAAAGAAAAATAAAGCTCTTTATCCTTGCGGAAAGAGAGCTTTATTCTATCTATTAAATTATTCAGCATACTTCTTGAATACTACACAGCAGTTATGACCGCCGAATCCGAATGTATTGCTCAATGCAGCACGAACCTCACGCTTCTCAGCTTTGTTGAATGTGAAGTTCAGGTTGTAATCGAGCTCTGGATCGTTGTCACCCTCTTCGTGGTTGATAGTAGGAGGAACGATATCGTTCTTCACACTAAGAACACAAGCCATAGCCTCTACTGCACCAGCAGCACCGAGGAGGTGACCAGTCATTGACTTAGTAGAACTGATGTTGAGCTTGTAAGCAGCATCACCGAAGACAGCCTTGATAGCCTTAGCCTCAGAGATATCACCTACGTGGGTAGATGTTCCGTGAACATTGATGTAGTCAATGTCCTCTGGCTTGAGGTTAGCATCAGCAAGTGCGCGCTCCATCACGAGCTTAGCACCGAGACCTTCTGGATGAGAAGCTGTGATATGATAAGCGTCAGCGCTCTCGCCCTCACCTACCATCTCAGCATAGATCTTCGCACCACGAGCCTTAGCGTGCTCAAGCTCCTCGAGAATCAAGCAGCCAGCACCCTCGCCCATGATAAATCCATCACGGCTTGCGCTGAATGGACGTGAAGCATGCTCAGGGTCATCGTTACGAGTTGACAACGCGTGCATAGCATTGAAACCACCTACGCCACAAGCGCAGATAGCAGCCTCAGCACCACCACTGACAATGATGTTTGCCTTGCCCAGACGAATCAGGTTGAAGGCATCTGCCAATGCGTTGCTTGAAGAAGCACATGCAGATGTTGTGGTATAGTTTGGTCCGTGGAATCCGAAGTGGATTGAAATCTGACCAGATGCGATATCAGCAATCATCTTAGGGATGAAGAATGGGTTGAACTTAGGACCATTCTCCTCGTGAGTAGCGAAATACGACACTTCATCCTCGAATGTCTTGATACCACCGATACCTACACCGAATACAACACCAACGTTGTTCAAATCTTCTGTTTCAAGATCAATGTTTGCATCCTTTACACCCTGCATAGCGGCAATCATAGCCAACTGGGTATAACGGTCGAGCTTGCGGGCCTCCTTACGGTCAATCCATTCATTGATGTTCAGGTCCTTTACTTCGCAAGCGAACTTTGTCTTGAAATTAGTTGTATCGAAATGAGTAATAGGGGCAGCACCGCTCTTTCCAGCGAGAAGGTTCTCCCAAGTTTCCTCAGGAGAATTACCAACTGGAGTCACAGCACCAAGACCTGTTACTACAACTCTCTTTAATTCCATTTATAAAATTTTAGTTGCTAAATTACTTAGCGTTCTCCTCGATGTAAGCGATAGCGTCACCTACAGTAGCAATCTTCTCAGCCTTATCGTCTGGGATAGAGATAGAGAACTCCTTCTCGAACTCCATGATCAACTCTACAGTATCCAAAGAATCTGCACCGAGATCATTTGTGAAGCTTGCCTCTGGCTTAACTTCTGCCTCATCAACACCGAGCTTATCTACGATAATTGCCTTTACTTTGCTTTCAATTTCTGACATAATTGTAACCTTTAAAATGTTTATAATTTAATTTCTAATTAAAAATCTGGGTGCAAAGGAACACTTTTTTTTTGATATAAACAAATATTTTAGCAAAAAAAGTGCTTTTCGGTGCACAAACACCCCCTAATTGTGCATCTTTTTCGCCTTTTTTCGCTTTTTTGTTGGCTCTTTGAGATTATTTTGTTACTTTTGTACGGTATTAAATCAAATAGTTCAAACCGTATGACATTTACAGAAAACGCTAACAAGATTTTTAATCAGGCGATAGCCGATTATCACATCAAAGACAACATTGATACTCCTATCAATAATCCATTCGAGGAAGGTACCATCGAGAACCGTCTCTACCTCAAATGCTGGATCGACACCGTTCAGTGGCATTTCGAGGATATCATCCGCGACCCTCAGATTGACCCAGCAGAGGCGCTCGTCTTGAAGCGCAGAATCGATAAGAGCAACCAGGACCGTACTGATCTCGTAGAGCAGATTGATTCTTACTTCCGCGAGGTTTACAAGGATGTAAAGGTGCTGGATGATGCACGCATCAATACCGAAAGTCCTGCATGGGCTGTTGACCGTCTCAGCATCCTTGCCCTCAAGATCTATCACATGAAGGAGCAGGTGGAGCGCCCGGAGGCTTCTGAAGAGCACAAGGCTAAGTGCCAGGCTAAGCTCAACGTACTCCTCGAGCAGCAGGTGGATCTTTCTACAGCCATCGACCAGCTCCTGGAGGACATCGAGGCTGGAAGAAAGTATATGAAGGTTTATCGACAGATGAAGATGTACAACGATCCTTCTACCAACCCTGTACTCTACAAGAAGTAAAACCGCATCAATCAGAATAGAAGCAGAGTAGGCTTTGTTTTTTACCATAAAAAGCGAAGCCCGTTCTGTTTTACACCTTATTATATATATAAAGAGACTAAAAAAGATGAAGACAGAGCATATTCTCGTTATTAGATTTTCGGCCATGGGTGACGTTGCCATGACTGTACCTGTGATTTATTCATTGGCAAAGCAGTATCCTCACGTAAGAATCACCGTGTTAAGCCGTTCCTTTGCTCGCCCGTTCTTCGAGAATCTTGCCCCGAATGTCGGTTTCATGGAGGCTGACCTCAAGGGGGAATATAAGGGTGTAAAAGGTCTCAATGCACTCTATCGCCGACTCATCGCCAAGCAGTTTACCGCGATAGCCGACCTTCACAGCGTTTTGCGCTCCAGATATCTGCGCATGCGCTTCAACCTCTCCAACTTCAAGGTGGCTCATATTGACAAGCATCGCAAGGGAAAACGCAAGCTGGTGGCTTCCTCCGGCAAGGTGATGGAGAAACAGCCATCTTCCTTCCAGAATTACGCCGATGTCTTTGCCAAGTTGGGTTATCCTGTACAGATGGATTTCACTTCTCTCTTCCCGGAAGAAGGAGGAGACCTGAGCCTGCTCCCTGAACAAGTTTTCCAGGTTACTGTTGATAACAGCAAGGATAAATCCACAGTTATCAACAAGGATGCTCATAACCCAGCGGAACCTTGGATAGGTCTGGCTCCATTCGCTGCCCACGAAGGCAAGATTTATCCGGTACAGCAGATGGAGAAGGTAGTAGAACGCCTGATTCACAATCATCCTCACTGTCGCATCTTCCTTTTCGGAGGCGGACAGACCGAAACTCCGGTGATGGATGCCTGGGAAGAGAAATACCCACAGGTAGTGAATGCATCAGGCAAGCTCCACGGCATTTCCGATGAACTCATCCTGATGAGTCATCTCCGCCTGATGATCAGTATGGACAGCGGCAACATGCATCTGGCATCTCTGGTCAATACCCCAGTGGTAAGTATCTGGGGAGCCACCCATCCATACGCCGGTTTCATGGGCTGGCATCAGAGTCCCGACAATGCCGTGCAGCTCGATATGCCTTGCCGCCCATGCAGCATCTATGGCAACAAGCCGTGCATGCGTGGCGACTTTGCCTGCATGAAGAATATCTCGCCAGAGCTGATTGTAGAAAAGGTAGAGAACGTTCTGAACAGAAAATAAAGAGAATCTTTTCCTTCATAAAAGAAGAAGAGATGGATAAAGAGATAGAAGAAGCAGATTTTCCGATGACGCAAAAGTCAGGGGAAAACCTGCTTTTTTCATTATCCACAAACCCGTGGAAAAGTATAAGGAAAACCATAGGAATAACTATTTAATAACTTTGTGGATATCCACCGCTCCCATCCCGAAACCCGAGGAATAGGGATATCCACAGGGTTATTAATAAGTTTTTAGAAACTTTTTCGCAGTTTTTGACGGAAAAAAGATATAAACTTATTAACTTTGCACCGAATTGGGGAAATGTTGATAAAAGAGCTAATCCTTTAAAGACCAAGAAAAAGATTTCCAAGTCGAATACGGATAACTCTGCATAAGATATGGATAATGAAAAAAGCAAATTTAGAAGGTGTTTTTTATCCACTTATCCACGACATATCATCATCCTTATAATCTCTTTTTAAAAATAAGAAATAAAAAATATAATATTAATGTTATGGTGAAAAAAGAATGGATTGAGAAAGGTTACGTGGATGAACCGATCGACGAAACCTTAGACTTGAAAGCTGAAATCAGAAAGCTTTGCAAGGAGAAAGATGCGATTATCCTGGCGCACTACTACACTGTAGGCGAGATTCAGGATATTGCCGACTTTGTGGGAGATTCTCTGGCTTTGGCTCGTAAGGCTGCTGAAACAGAAGCTAAGGTGATGGTGATGTGCGGCGTGCACTTCATGGCTGAAACCTGCAAGCTCTTGAGTCCAGACAAGATTGTGCTCTGCCCTGACCTGAATGCCGGCTGCTCGCTTGCTGACAGCTGCAAGGCTGAGGATCTGAAGAAGTATAAGGAAGAGCACCCAGGCTACCAGGTGGTAAGCTATGTGAATACCACCGCTGCCGTGAAGGCTTTGACCGATTGCGTGGTGACCAGTGGCAATGCCAAGAAGGTAATCGACAGTTTCCCACAGGATGCGAAGATTATCTTTGGTCCTGATTACAACCTCGGCAACTATATCAACAGCGTAACAGGCAGAAATATGCTGCTCTGGAACGGTGGCTGCCATGTACACGAGAAATTCTCGGTAGAGGCTATCATCAAGTTGAAGCAGGAGCATCCTGAGGCAGTTGTGATGGCTCACCTGGAGTGCAAGGCACCAGTGCTTACCGTAGCCGACGTAAAGGGTTCTACCGCCACGATGCTGCATTATGCCCAGGAGCATCCTGAAATCAAGGAGTATATCATCGCCACAGAGGCTGGTATTCTGCATGAGTTGGAGCGCAACTGCCCTGACGTCATCTTCTATCCTGTACCACCAGAGGTAAGTGAGGGTGGTGTAGGTTGCAGCTGCAATGAGTGCGAGTATATGAAGATGAATTCATTGAAGAAGATCTACAATAGCTTGAAATTCGGCTGGCCTACTGTAGAAGTGGCTCCAGAAATAGCCAAGGATGCCGTGAAGCCTATAGAAAAGATGCTTTCGCTTTCATAGGAAAAAGGTTATAGGCTTATGGGAGATATCTTATAGAATTATAGAAAAAAGGTTATAGGCTTATAGAAAAAAAGGATAAGCCCTAACGATTTTTTATATTCAATGATTTTGAATCTCCGTTCAATAGTTTTGAATGTGCGTTCAATGATTTTGAATGTACGTTCAAAACTATTGAACGGAGATTTTCTTTAATAGTATCAACATTTACCATTAAGGATATTCCTATTTTCCCTTAATGGTATTCTTATTTTCCCTTAATAGTATGCCTATTTTCCCTTATGGAATTGAGCCGTCATTAAACTAGTTTTGCCACTATTTAATTAATTAAAATAGAAACGACAAGGCTTATAAAAAGACTATACTCGCAAAAATCCCTCATTGAGGGATTATTTGTATCTTTGCTGCAGTTTTTAATGATATTCATTTAAAAGAGCAAGATAAGTCTTACGCTGACGGCTCAATCTAAAAGATGTTAAACAATAATAATTTAAAGGAGTTTATCTTCTAAGCATCTTTATTTTTTCGTATCTTTGCGAAAAGTTTCGTTACGAAAAAAATCGATTATGGAAAATCCGTTTAAATTTGGCTCATTGGTTGATGCCCCATACTTTACAGACAGAGTGAAAGAACTGGACTACATCGTACAGTTTCTCAAGAGCGAGAACCACCTTGTTCTTATGTCACCACGACGTTTTGGCAAATCAAGTCTCGTAAAAAAGGCTGTTGTCCAAACCCAACGACCATACCTATGGCTCAATATGCAAGCCGTGCTCAGCAAAGAAGATTTTGCGGCAAAGCTTCTGAAGGAACTGCTCAATCAATTCAAACTGGAAAAGATGAAGCACTATATTCGTAACTTCCGCATCATTCCTTCTATCAACATGAACCCGATGACAGACGAGCTATCGGTTTCATTCCAACCATCAACTGACAATGGAACAACTGCAATAGAAGATGTTTTAAATACAATTCAGAAGGTTTCTACACCTCAAAACAAACTGATTGTTGTCTTTGACGAGTTTCAAAGCATCCTGGAAATCGATAAAAACATGGACAAGCAGCTCCGTTCCATCATGCAGGAACAGACAGGCATCAATTACATCTTTCTGGGCAGTCAGGAATCGATGATGACTGATATCTTTGAACGGGTGAAATCGCCGTTCTATCATTTTGGAATGCTGATGAGACTCAACAAGATTCCATACGAAGATTTCAAATCATATATTGCAGACAGATTGAAAGATGTATCAGAGCAGCCTACTCAAATTGCAGACGAGATACTGGCCTTTACAAGTTGCCATCCATACTACACGCAACAGCTTTCATTCGCAGTTTGGAACAATCTGGAAGCTGGCAAAAACGAGGATGTACTCCAACTCGCCATAGAAGACATCATAACAACTCATGATTTAGACTACGAACGCTTATGGTTGAATTTCAACAAGACAGACAAATATGTAATGGTCAGTATCTGCGAGGGCAACAATCCTGCACAAGACAGGAACCAACCTACCAGCACGATGACCAGTGCCCTATTGCGTTTAAGCAAGAAAGGCTACATCATCCGAAGTGAAAGATATGAAATAGAAGACCCATTCTTCAGGAAATGGATACTCAAGAATATGATTGGGTAAGATTATATACTGAGAAATCGCCAGCGAAGCTTTACTACTGCTTCGCTGGCGATTTTATTCCATATCAAACGCATTTTAGTTTCCCAGTTCCAACTGATTCTTTACAAGGTTATAATATGCCCCTCGCTTAGCGGTCAATGACTCATGGTTGCCTACCTCAACCACCTTACCCTGGTTGAGGACAACGATTTGGTCGGCATTCTTTACCGTACTCAGGCGATGAGCAACAATCACAACCGTCTTGCCTTGATAGAACTTATCCAAGTTCTCCACGATATTACGCTCATTGTTAGCATCGAGCGAGTTGGTTGCCTCGTCCAGGAAGATATAGTCAGGATTCTTATAAACAGCTCTCGCTATCAGGATGCGCTGCTTCTGTCCTTGGCTCAGTCCTACGCCATCACGCCCAATCTTGGTGTTGAACTTCAGCGGCAAGGCCATCACATAATCCTTGATGCAAGCTATCTCAGCGGCTCTCATCAAACGGTCTTCATCTATCTCTGCATCATCCACAGCTATGTTGCGCCCGATGCTCTCCGAGAAGATGACGCCCTCCTGCATCACAACTCCACACTGTCGGCGCCACCATTTCCTATTGAGCTGATTGATGTCGGTATCGCCGATGGTGATTTTTCCTTCCAGCACCGGGTAGTAACCCAGCATCAATCGGATGAGCGTGGTCTTTCCGCTGCCCGATGCTCCCACTATCGCCGTCACCTTGCCTTGAGGAATATGAATATCCACCCCGTCTATCGTCTTTCGGAGGGCATGAGGATCATACTTGAACATGATGTTGCTGATATGGATACCATCCTCTGGATGATCAAGACCTGCCAGCAAGCCATCCTTTCCATTCTCATCGTCCATCTGATGAATCTCATTGATACGTTCCAGACTGATTTTCACATCCTGCACGGAATAGAAGAAGTTCATGAGTTGCTCCACCGGCGAGTTGAGCTGTCCGATGATATATTGCACGGCGAGCATCATACCCAAGGTCATGTGCCCCTGGATTACCGCCGTAGCGGCAACCACCGTCACCACGATATTCTTCACCTCATTGATAAAAATACTGCCAGCCTCCTGGGTCTGCTGTAGTTTCAGAGATTTCTGCTGCACCCTGAAAAGATTCACCTGTGTCTCCTCCCACTCCTTTCGCTTGCGCTGCTCGCAATCCTGCAACTTGATTTCCTGCATAGAAGTGATGAACTCGTATGTCCTGTTGTTATTGATGGCCTGCTGCTCGAAGAGTTCATAATCGAGCACCTTTCTTCGACGCAGGAAGAGAGCCATCCATCCTCCGTACAGGATGCTGCCCAATAAGAAGATGGCAAACACCACCTTATTATATATAAAGAGCACCACCGAGAACACCACGAAGGTAAGCATGGCAAAGGTAATGTTGAGCGTCTGCTGGGTGAGAAAGTTGTTCACACGGCTATGGTCGCTCATCCTTTGCATCAAGTCGCCCATCAGTTTAGTGTCGAAGAACGACATCGGCAGTTTCAGCAGTTTGATGAAGAAATCGCTCACCAGGGAGATGTTGATCCGCATGGAGATGCGGAGCAGGAACCATCGGCGGGCAAAGTCTATCGCTGTTCGGCTGACGGTGAGCATCAACTGGCCTAAGAGAATGAGCCAGATGAATCCAATGTCTTGGTTCTTGATACCGACATCCACGATGGATTGGGTAAGGAACGGCAACACCAGCTGCAGGGCACTGCCCGCAAGCAGTCCCAAGACAATCCAGGAGAATGCCTTGCGGTATTTCTTGAAATATCTGAGAAGGAACTTGAAGGAACGCTTCTCCTTCTGTTTTTCCTCTCCTATCATCTGATAGGTGAAGAAAGCAGGAGTGGTCTCGAAGAACATAGCGATGCCCTTGTCCTCACCATTGGAGCGAGTACTTATCCAATGCTGCCTAAACTCTTCTAGATTATAAGTCGTCTTTCCCTTGCCAGGGTCTGCGATATAGAACTTCTTGCCCTTCTTCACCTTATATAATACCACGAAATGGTTCTGGTTCCAATGAAGGATGCAAGGGAGCGGAGTCTCGCTAAGTTCCTCTATTGTAGCCCTTGCCGAAACCGTTTGAAATCCCAATATTCTTGCAGCCTCATTGATGCCCAACATGGAGACACCTTCCGTTGTTGCAAAACAAATCTTCGACAGAGAGTCCAACGAGTACTCCCTGCCGAAATATCTACATATCATCTGCAAGCAGGTGATACCGCATTGCATGCTGTCATGCTGATGTTCTACTTTTATTTTTCTGTTCATAATCTGTTCTGGATTTCCTTATCACCATAGCTCTGGGTTTTATCCCTCTTGGTGACTCCCAAGGTATAAGCCAGAGAAAGCTTGATAGTCAATGGAGAGTACTTGTTACAGAATTTCATTACCATTCCGTTAGAATAGGACTCTCCTTTTAATTTTGGTTCAAGGAGGTTGCTGACAGATAGGTTGGCGGTCAGATTTCTGTTCAGGAAAGCTCCCTGTACATAACAACCGAAATTACCATAAGCCTCTATTTTCGTATCACAATTCTTCTCTGCCGAAACATATCTGGCATTCAAGCCGCTGGTCCAGGTTCTCTTGGAATCCAACACAAAATTCAGGTTCATCATTAATGTTGCCTTGGCATATTCTGAATGCGCCTTCGTGTATATTGTTGTGGCTTTGGAATCCACATAAGCACCAAAAGCCATAAAAGTAGCATTGAGCCATTTCAGGCGATTGTAGAAATACATGAAGTTCAAGCCCAGATTTCTGTTCTTTCTTGCATTCTCCCATTTGGTTTCTGTCAGTCTGGAGCCTTCGTCCATACTGATCACCTGCGAAATCATATTATTGCTGACAGAATAATACATTCCTACTATCAAATTACCCATAAATGTATAATCCAAGCCTACGCGGTTGGTCGTCATAGGCTTTAAGTACGGATTGCCCGATGTATAGTCCTTCGTGTCTGAATAGATTACAAAAGGACTGATATACTGCAAGTTCGGGCGTTCGATGCTACCTGTATAGGTCAGGCGTAATGTATTATTGGCATTGATGTTATATGACAGGAACATATTAGGAAACCAATTTCCATATTTCCTATCTATCCCCCCGGCTTCTGCATCCATAATGGTCTTCATGCTGGTTTTCTCATACCTGCCTCCTATTTTTACAGAAACTTTCTCTCCTAGTTTACGCATTGCCTGCACATAGAAAGCATAAATATTCTCCTTATAAGTACTGCTGTTCGCATAATCTGTTATGACAGGAGTATAATAAGCTTCCGTTGGGGTCTTGCTGGTCGTCCACTTTCCACCAAAGGTAAAATCCGTTTTCAGCAACGTAAGATTAAAGTCTGCCATACCGCTGAATCCTTTCAAATGATTGGAGTTGTCATTTTGAAAGTCAATATAGGAATGATTCTTGCTTTCTACGTTGAGCCACGAATGATAAAGACTGTTCTGCTGATTATCATAGTCGAAATAGCTGCCCGAGAATTCAGCTCCTACGTTCTTCGCCTGGTAAGAAAAATAAAAAGTAGCATCTCTCTTCGTCAAAGGCATTTCACGATCAAGAGTGCTGGTTACCACAGAATCCTGACCATTATCTAGTTCTTTCGTCAAGATTTCACTACTGCTGTTTCTCTTCATCCGGCTCTTATACCAGGACAGGTTACCGCCAAAGCTAATCTGCTTGCTCAAACTATAATCTGCACTTGCATAAAGATTGTAATCCTGAGGATGATTAACCTGCTCCAGGTCACTTATACGGGAAAAGGACTTATAACCTTGTGAATTATGCTCATACCATCGGTCCTTGCCTTTCTGATAGCTACCCATGGCATACACACCCAGCTTGCCTTTTTCCATGCTCATGCTGAAATTGGTGCTGTTGGTCAGATACGTAGTAGCATGAGAAAGTTCATCAGCCAACCTCAGGCCAAGACTTCCCTGGTCTCTCTTGGTTATAATATGTATAATGCCATAATCCCCCTCTGCCTCATATTTTGCCGGTGGATTCTGAATAATCTCCACCTTGTCAACATGATTCAGATCCAAAGACTTGAGATAAGCCACAGCCTGCGAAGCGTTCATTTTCTGGATATGATTATTCACCATAACCCGAAAGCCAGACTTTCCCCAGATAGAGGGAACACCATTATCTACAATAACACCGGGAGCCTTAGACAGCAGATCCATCATATCAAAAGAATAATCCTTCAGACCATCCACGTCTATTTGATAACGGTCAACCAAAGATTTGACAATTCTTTTTCTTGCAGTAACAGTCACACCGGATAAGTTATAGGCATCCTCCTTCATCACAAACGTGGTAACAGTCGGTTTAACAGAAAGCCTCACATATAAATCCTGATAACCGACACTAGATAATTTCAAAAGACCATTTAAAGAATCCGGCAATAGGATATCAAACGTACCATCCTTTTTGGCAACACATCCCTCTACGAAAGAACTATCCGGCAAAGACAGCAATTGTACATTTGCATAACTGACAGGACTGTTTTTACCATCAACGATCTTGCCCGCCATACTTGTCTGTGCGAAACCATTCACGGCAAATACCAGAAAAGAAAATACTAATAAAATTTTATGCATAACCATACACCTATTATTTAGAAATAACTATTAATTGCTTTTTCTGCTCTAGGAGCATAACAGCAGCGTGGATCAGGATAATCCCAATGTTCATCTCCATAGACCTTCAAAATGTTAGCATAGCACTTATTCTGAACTGAATCACATTTTTCCTGTAAAGAACATCTCTTACAGCTACTGTCTTCTGAGTAGCTGTCAGCTCGACGATGAGCCAAGGCCAATGCTTTGGGCGAATTCCAAATTTCTGAAATATCCTGTTTAACAATATTACCTAGCAAGAAACGTGGATTCCAATATAATTGTTCGCAAATAGTTACATCACCATTTGGCAATATTACCATATGCGAATAATTAGCAGAGCATCGTGCTCCGACAAACGAGGAGGCGCCATCTTTAGCTTGAAAGAAATTCTGGTTCTGCCCCTTGCTCCACAATATATTCATATCCGATGTTTTCTTTTTATTCTCTATCCATTCTTCTATAACAGAAAAACGTTCTTTTGGCAGTTTTATTACATCAAACTCACTTTTACTATAAAGAGACTTAAAACCTACACGGATTTCCCACCTACTAAGATTCTTTAGTCTTGATACAAAAGCGAATAAATTCTCCAATTCTTCGATAGTTCCATTATACCTCGTCAAGACTGTTGCTATCTGAAATTTGCGGTCACTTCGATATTTATCAATACTAAGTATAGACTCCTGCATCCGTTTGGCATAATTGCTTATGGGGCCTACCATTTTGTCTAAAGTTTGCTGACACACAGAATCCAAAGAAACCTGAAGGGCTATCGGATATTTACCAAAGTCCAGTATGTCTTTTTCTCTCATTGGCACTTTAGTAGAAATCAAGTTAGGCATATAACATTTGCCCTTCATTTTCTCCAGCACATCACGCCAGTGTGGATACAAGAAAAATTCGCCTCCCAACACCCCTAAGGAACTTACTTCATATCTGTCAGCCTCTTCCAAAACTTTTTCAAAATATTCCAATGGCATCTGTCCACTAGAACTTTTCTTATCTGCATAGCAATAAATACAATTGGTAAAACAATGATTGTTAAACATAACCATGAGAGAAAATGGAGCAGAATCTGGTCGGACCTCATCCATCAGAAGCTTATCATATTTAAAATCAACAGGTGTATATTGACGACCAAACGTACTTTTTGAAGAAGCTTCAACCAATACATTCTTGGGGAAATTACTGATTGAACCATCATATTCAGAATGCATTTCTTCAGAATTACACACAAACTTATCGACTAAGTTCCATGCGACCTCATAAGTTGTTTCAAAAAAAGCTTGAACTTTAAGAACTCCGTCTTTCAAAGATATTGGCTTTGAAAAGAAAGACAAAAGCATAGCATATACAGGATGAATTACACTTCTCCACTCCAAGTTCACGCTTTCTTGCTCTTCACAGAAACTTCTTGATAACAGATAAACTCTATTGCCTTCTTTTCTAAAATAATATGCAGGATTTAAAATATATAACTTGTCCTCATTCATACTCATCTAATATAAAATAATAACTTGTCACCTTCTTAAAAAGAAAGATGACAAGTAGTAAAAACACTTAAGCTGCTCCTGATGAGCATGCTGCTGTTGAGCAAATTCCATTTGCAATTGATTCCATTGCAGAACTACAAACTTTACTTTGGCATCCAACACCAGGAGCAAGTATTCCACCTTTCAATTCTGTCAATTGGGTAACATCCAATAACTCATTTTGTAAATCTGAAAATTTCATAAGACCGTAATTTTAAAGATTCATATTTTTATCTATCTTGGAAGACTATCGTGCTTCTTAGAAGGTGCGCCTTTGAACAGTGAGGTCTGCAAATAATATCGTCGACTTTATTATTTTTCTTACTTTAATGACTATTCTAAAATGATGTCATCACCATCAGGGATTTCATCATTATCGATGTAAATCCATAGACCATTAGGCGCTTGCCACCAATAGCCTCCTCCAAACATTTGGTTCAATTCATAATCCGATAATATATTCATACTATTTACCAATTATTTTGATTAAATTTTCTGGCTGCAAAATTAGCTCGTTTTGGTCAAACCACCAAACTTTTTACATCAAATCTCACATCATTTTTACCCCCCCCCGATTATGATGTAAAAATGATGTAAGAAAGTGCACAACTTTGAAAAATAATTTGTATTTTTGCACTTTTGAAGTTAAATGAGTAAAAATACAAAGCATGAAAAAGTATTATTGTATAACAATTTTAGCACTTATTGTCGTTACTTTGCTACAAGGATACAATGTATCCTTGCAATACAAAAACTATATCTACAACGAAATTGATAAGGTAAACTTAGTACTAAAAGTAACTGTAGATGAAGAGTATGCAATCCGAGCACATAAGAACAAACACTCACATAAGGATAAAAAGCAACGACTCTACACAAAAATAATGACGGACGAAGACTTCATCAAAGCAAAGCCCAAGAAAGAAGATGTCATTCGTTTTGACGAAATAAACATCCAAGACCTAAGAGACAAAGGCATTATCGAGACTGAAGCTGAAGCTATGGGATTATTGACAAAAGACATACTTACTACCAAGGGTAATCCTATTAATATCAATAAACTCTCTCAAATATTCAAGAAGAATTTAAATGACGGCTTTACCTATACCTTATTAATATTAGATGAGAATAAAAAGGTCATTAAGAGTTATGGACAAACAAAGGATATTGAGAGTTGGCAGGCTAGCAAGCCTATGGCCATCGGGCTCAAACCTATCCGTTTCGTACAGGCAAGGGTGGATATAACTCCATCTTCCTTCATCATAAATACTATAGAGGCTCTAATCTCTACTATATTGTTGGCTCTTATCATCGTCTTCTGCGTAGGATACCAGATGACTGCCATCAGAAACAAGGAAGACCTGTTAAGAAATCGTGAGGTAAGCCTTCATGGAACTGTACACGACTTGAAAGCTCCATTGGCAAGCATTTTGCTAAAGTTGGGATTCATCAAAGACTATATCAAGGATGCTGACTTGCAGGAGATGATTACTTCTTCTGAAAGACAAATCAAGAATCTTGCCAATACCATCAAGACGATACTGATTACCTCTAAGGCTGGTGAAAGTAAGTTGGTTATCAACAAAGAACAAGTTGACATCATCGAACTGACGCAACAAGCGCAAGAACAAATAGACACTAACTATGCCAGCAAGCCACATACCATCGGAATTCACGACCATCGTGAAGAGAAAGCACTGGTGTATGCTGATAAGTACCTGATAGAAAATGTGATGCACAATCTGATGGAGAATGCCGTTAAATACTCAGACAAGGAGGCAAACGTTGAAGTCAACATCAAACAGGATGAACATTTCACCATCATCAGCGTGTCTGACCACGGCGTTGGCATCGACAAGAAATATCAGAAGAAGATATTCGAGCAGTTCTATCGCATACCAGCCACAC
>ERZ773209.715-NODE-715-length-22713-cov-13.953879_pt1 | contig 22713 bp, 19 predicted proteins | sample MGYA00511109_ERZ773209 | MGnify/ENA primary metagenome ERZ773209 (study PRJEB29015, sample SAMEA2737786) | human gut metagenome | biome: human gut; feature: human-associated habitat; material: faeces | place: China | collected 2012 ...
TTAAGCCCATACCTAAAACTTCGGTCAGGCAGTTCATGGAGTTTGCCGTATACATGCCGGAGCATGAACCGCATGTCGGACATACTTTTTCTTCAAATTCACGTACATCGTCTTCCGTCATTGAACCGGCTGCATAAGAACCGACTGCTTCAAACATGGATGAAAGACTTCTCTTTTTACCCTTTACATGACCTGCAAGCATCGGACCGCCGCTGACAAATACAGTCGGCACATTCACTCTTGCTGCTGCCATTAAAAGTCCCGGTACATTCTTATCGCAGTTTGGCACCATAACAAGTGCATCAAACTGATGTGCCAGTGCCATACATTCCGTGGAATCCGCAATCAGATCTCTTGTTACAAGAGAATACTTCATACCGATATGGCCCATTGCAATACCGTCACAGACTGCAATTGCCGGAAATACAACCGGTACGCCGCCCGCTTCTGCAACACCTAATTTTACGGCATTTACAATCTTATCCAGGTTCATATGTCCCGGTACAATTTCATTGTAAGAACTTACAATACCAACGAGCGGCTTGTCCATTTCTTCCTTTGTAAACCCTAATGCGTTAAACAGCGAGCGGTGTGGTGCCTGCTGCATTCCTTTTTTTACGTTATCACTTTTCATGACTGTTCTCCGTTTCTTTTCTTTTTATTCTAAACATGAAAGCCTGAAATCCCGCTGTATCTGCACAAACGGGATTCCGGCTTCATAACAGATTTTACATTTTTATATCCGTATCTCAAACACGTTCTGCGATTAAATCGCCCATCCTTGTTGTTGAGCACTGCTGCATGCCGTCTGCCATAATGTCCACTGTTCTGTAGCCTTCCTTTAAAACAGCTGCAACTGCTGCTTCAATAGCATCTGCTTCCTTGTCAAGATCAAGTGAATATCTTAACATCATGGCTGCACTGAGAATTGTAGCAATTGGATTAGCAACATTCTTTCCTGCAATATCAGGTGCTGAACCATGGCTTGGCTCATAAAGACCTAACTTAGTCTTATTAAGGCTTGCACTTGATAACATTCCGATTGAACCTGTTATCATACTTGCCTCATCTGATAATATGTCTCCAAACATGTTCTCAGTAAGAATAACATCGAACTGTCCAGGATTCATAACAAGCTGCATAGCACAGTTATCTACAAGCATGTCTGAAACTTCAACTTCCGGATAATCCTTTGCAACCTCATGTACAATCTTTCTCCAGAGTCTTGAAGAATCAAGAACATTTGCCTTATCAACGCTTGTTACTTTCTTTCTTCTCTTCATTGCAATCTCAAATCCCTTAATTGCAATTCTTCTGATTTCTTCTTCGTTGTATGTAAGTGTATCAACGGCTGTCTCCAATCCGTCAATTTCCTTAGTATATCTATCACCAAAGTAAAGGCCGCCTGTAAGCTCTCTCATAATTACCATATCAAATCCATCACCGATTATTTCTTCCTTCAATGGACACGCTGCCTTAAGTTCATCATAAAGATATGCCGGACGTAAATTAGCAAAAAGTCCTAATTCCTTACGAATCTTTAAAAGTCCCGCTTCTGGTCTTAAATTAGGTGCAACATCATACCACTTGGAATTACCCACATTGCCTCCAACTGCTCCAAGAAGTACAGCATCAGATGCTTTAGCTGTTGCTACTGCTTCATCTGTAAGTGGAACGCCATACTCATCAATTGAGCATCCACCCATAAGAATCTTGGTATAATCGAACTTGTGACCGTATTTGTCAGCCACACTGTCAAGCACTTTCACAGCCTCTCTGACGATTTCTGGTCCTATTCCATCACCTGGAATTAAAGTTATTCTGCTTTCCATAAACCTTTACCCCTTTTTCATATGATAATTCAATTTAATATGATATAACATTTGCACAACATTTTCAATAAAAAAAGGATTCCTGACCAGACAAATGTGTCTGACCCGGAACCCTGCTTTAATTAATTGCCTTTAATTATTCTGCTGATGTGCTGTCTGATGGCTTCTCAACCTGAGCAATTGCCTTCTTCTGCATTGAGATACGGCAATTCTTGTTGTTACCGAATTCAACAATTACATCATCATCTGATATATCGATAAGAACACCATAGAAACCGCTTGTTGTAAGAACATAATCACCGATTTCCATAGAATCCATAAGTTCCTGCTGACGCTTCTGTTCCTTCTTCTGTGGCTTGATTGCCATGAAATACATCATTGCACCAATAATTACGACATAAAAAACTATGATAGCAATATTCATTGATACTCCTCCTTAAAAATGTCTCTTTCAAACTTAACATATAATACATAATTGAGAGCTGCTTGTCTACCTCAAAATGTATTTTTAACAAAATATTTATAAACATACAGCATTACTGCTTATCATATGTCTTCATCTGATATAATGCCTCTTCCTTGAAGCCTGCATATCTTCCTTCTTCAATCGCAGCTCTTATGTCTGTCATGAGATGGTTGTAATAGTAAAGATTATGAAGAACGCAAAGACGCATTCCAAGCATTTCCTTAGCCTTAAGAAGATGCCTTACATACGCTCTTGTGTAATTCTGACAGCATGGACATCCACAGCCTTCTTCAATTGGTGCTGTATCTGTCTCATACTTTGCATTAAAAAGATTAATCTTTCCAAACTTAGTATACACATGTCCATGGCGACCGTTTCTTGAAGGATATACACAGTCGAAAAAATCAATTCCTCTGTCCACTGCCTCTAATATATTGGCAGGTGTTCCCACTCCCATAAGATATGTCGGCTTGTCCTTTGGAAGATATGGCACTACATTATCAAGTACATCATACATTTCCTCATGTGTTTCACCAACAGCAAGCCCGCCTACTGCATAACCATCAAGGTCTAACTCTGATATTCTCTTGGCGTGGTCAATTCTTATATCATTAAATACGCCACCCTGATCTATACCAAAAAGCATCTGATCAGGATTAACCGTATCAGGAAGTGAGTTCAGTCTTGCCATCTCTTTCTTGCAACGCTCTAACCAGCGGTATGTTCTGTCAACAGAATTCTGGATATATTTTCTGTCAGCCTTTGCCGGCGCACATTCGTCAAATGCCATTGCGATTGTTGAACCAAGATTAGACTGTATCTGCATGCTTTCCTCTGGTCCCATGAATATCTTATGTCCGTCAATATGTGACTGGAAAGTAACGCCTTCTTCTTTAATCTTCCGGAGTCCTGCAAGTGAAAACACCTGAAATCCACCTGAATCTGTAAGAATCGGTTTATCCCAGTTCATGAACTTATGAAGTCCTCCAAGCTGCTTAATAATCTTATCTCCCGGTCTTACATGAAGATGATAAGTGTTAGATAATTCTATCTGCGTTCCTATCTGCTGTAAATCAGTTGTCGCAACTGCACCTTTAATAGCCGCAACTGTTCCGACATTCATAAATACAGGTGTCTGCACAGTTCCATGTACTGTTGTGAACTCTGCTCTTTTTGCCCTGCCATCTGTCTTTAAAATTTTATACATATCTGCTCCTTTTATTTTCTGTAAAACTCTTTAACTCTGTCCATTCTAGCCGTCATATTGTCAAATATCAGGTCAACAAGTGTAAGTGCTGTCATAGCTTCAACCACAACAACTGCTCTTGGAACTATCATCGGATCATGTCTTCCTTTGATTGAAACCTCGATATCCTCGCCCTGCTTATTAACAGTTTCCTGCAATGCACTAATTGAAGGTGTCGGTTTTACCGCTGCCCTGAACACAATCTCATCACCGTCGCTTATTCCGCCAAGCACTCCGCCGCTGTGATTAGTCAGCTTGCCAACCCTGCCATCCTTCATTACGAATTCATCATTATTATACTTTCCTGTAACTTTAGCCGCTTCAAACCCGTCTCCAATCTCAAAGCCTTTGACAGCCCCGATTGACATTATTGCCTTGGCAAGATTAGCATCTAGCTTTTCAAATGTAGGATTGCCAATTCCAGTCATCATTCCTGTAACCCTGCATTCAATGACACCACCGATTGAATCTCCAACTGACATCTTGCTCTCTGCAAAAGCCTTAACCTTCTCTGCAGCTTCCTTATCAGGCATGTTAAATGCGTTATTATCTCTTTCAGCTATATCAAACTTATCATAATCAATGCCAATTCCACCGATTTCTTTAGCATATGCTGTAATATTAATTCCAAGCTCTTTAAGAATCTTCATAGCGATTGCACCGGCTGCAACTCTTCCGATAGTTTCTCTTCCAGAACTTCTTCCTCCGCCTCTGTAATCCCTGAATCCGAATTTCTCGTCAAATGTATAATCAGCATGTCCCGGTCTGTAATAATTAGCTATCTCTGAATAGTCAGCAGACCTCTGTGTCTTATTATATACTGCAAGTGATATTGGAGTCCCGGTAGTCTTGCCTTCAAATACACCTGAAAGAATATGTACCTCATCATCTTCCTTTCTTGGTGTAGTAAACTTTGACTGACCTGGTTTTCTTCTGTCTAACTGCTCCTGAATATCTTCCTCACAAATAGGCAGACCTGCAGGACACCCGTCAATTACAACTCCAAGTCCCTCTCCATGCGACTCTCCCCATGTTGATATCTTAAATATATTTCCAAACACTGAACCTGCCATAATATATTCTCCTCATCTTTTCAATAGGATTTATTTTAACATATTAAAATATATATCATCAAGCAAAACCCCAATTTATTAATTTTTTCTTATTTTTATTTTTTTCTTAATAGTCAAATGTATTTTATATGGTAAAATAAATATATTAATATATTGAATGGAGTTTATTATGGGAACTGTTATAGGAATTGATTTAGGAACAACTAACAGCTGTGTGGCTGTTATTGAAGGTGATACGCCTACTGTCATCACCAGCAAAGAAGGCTACCGCACAACTCCTTCTGTTGTAGCCTTTACGAAATCAAAGGAACTTATTGTTGGTGATGCCGCCAAGAGACAGGCTGCCGTCAACTCTGACAGAACTATATTCTCTATCAAGAGACACATGGGTACGGACTATCGCAAAAAGATTGACGGAAAGTATTATACTCCACAGGAAATCTCTGCATTTATACTTATGAAGTTAAAGGAGGATGCCGAGGATTTCTTAGGACAGCCTGTGACAGACGCTGTTGTAACTGTGCCTGCCTATTTTACTGACGCACAAAGACAGGCTACTAAAGATGCCGGTAAGATTGCCGGGCTTAACATATTAAGAATTATCAACGAGCCTACTTCTGCCGCTCTCGCGTACGGACTTGACAATGGTATGGCACAGAAGGTTCTTGTGTATGATTTAGGTGGTGGAACTTTTGATGTGTCTGTTATCGATATCGGTGATAATGTCATTGAAGTTCTTGCAACTTCCGGTGACAATCACTTAGGTGGTGATGATTTCGATGAAAGAATAGTTAATTATCTTGTCGAGCAGTTTAAGATAAGTGATGGTATCAATCTTTCAAAGGACGTCTCTGCAATGCAGCGTTTAAGAGAAGAAGCTGAGAAAGCAAAGAAGGAGCTGTCTTCTTCTGTGACAACTAATATTAATCTTCCTTTTATCGCTATGTCTAAGGACGGACCGCACCACATTGATATCACTTTATCAAGACAGACATTTAATGAGCTTACTGCTGACCTTGTAGACAGAACAATCACCCCTGTTGAGAATGCACTGCATGATGCAGGTCTTTCCAAGACAGACATTAATATGGTTTTATTGGTTGGTGGTTCTACAAGAATCCCTGCTGTTGCTGATAAAGTAAGACAGCTTATGGGAAAAGAGCCATCAAGAAATCTTAATCCCGATGAATGTGTAGCCCTTGGTGCTGCCGTTCAGGGTGGCAAGCTTGGAAACCAGCTTCAGGCCGGTTCTGCTGCTTCTGAAATCATACTTATGGATGTAACTCCAATGTCTCTTTCTATTGAGACTATGGGTGGAATTGCAAGCAGGCTTATTGAAAGAAACACTACCATTCCTACAAGACACAGCCAGATATTTACTACTGCCGGCAATTTCCAGACATCCGTAGATATCAAGGTTTTTCAGGGTGAACGAAAGTTTACAAGAGACAATAAACTGCTTGGCAACTTCCGTCTTAACGGTATTAAGCGTGCAATGGCAGGAGTCCCACAGATTGAAGTAACATTTGACATTGATGTTAATGGTATTGTCAATGTATCTGCAAAGGATTTAGGTACCGGAAGGGAACAGAGCATTACTATTACTTCAAGCTCTAACATGACCGAAGAAGAGATTGCAAAAGCCCGCTGGGAAGCCGAAGTCTACAGCAAGCAGGATGAAGCATACCAGAGCTTTATTGATATAAGGGAAGATGCTGTACGGACTCTTAACGAGGCTAACAACGCACTTGCCGCCAATAAAAAGGTCTGGGATAAGGATAAGAAAAAGAATGTTAAGGCTCAGATTGGGCATCTTGGCAAGCTTATATCTAAAGCTCCTATTGACAAGCTTAATGAGGAGAAAGCAGCTTCCATGCATGAGGCTACGGAAGCTGTGAAAGAGGCTTTAATGTAATGATGAAAAAGACCAGTTCAGGCATTAACTGAACCGGTCTTTTTTATCTACTCTGCTTTCTTCCCCTTCACATTAACTATACATATTCCTATGCACACTAATACCAACGCTATAAGTGCATTTATTCCAAGCTCTTTGCTTCCCTCTCCAAGCCACCATGCTGAAAGAAGTACTCCGAATACAGGGTTTGTGAATCCGAAGATTGCCACTTTGGATACCGGATTGTGCTTTAACAGTATTCCCCATATTGAGTAGGCTACGGCTGATATGCATGCGAGATAGAATAACATTAGTATTGCTGATACTGACACGTGTGTAATTCTACCACCCATCACAAGTCCTAATATAATCATTACTATTCCACCGAATATGAACTGATAACCGCTCAACATTACCGGATTGTCTTCCTTTGAATAGTTCTTCATAAGACATGATGAAAATGCATATGACAACGCACATAAGAACAGACTTCCGTCACCCATAATGCTTAAGTTCATGTCGATTTTCTGTCCATTCATGCTGACTACGATAACACCTGCAAAACCAATCACACAGCCGATAATTTTCTTCAGATTCAGCTTTTCCTGTCTGAATATAATTGTCGATACAAGTATTACGAAAAATGTGTTAGAACCGTTAATTATTGACGCCTTTACTCCGCTGTTGTGTGCAAGTCCGATATAGAAGAATATGTACTGCAGAATTGTCTGGAACATTGCAAGCTTTACAATGCTTGGTACACTTGATTTCGTTGGAAGCAGCATTTTTCTGTTAAGAATACTTCCAATTAAGATTGTAAGCACTCCTGCAAAAACAAATCTTGTTCCTGCAAATAATACCTGTGTCCATGTTTCACTTGACGGTATCTTAAACAGCGCATATCCTAATTTGATACAAGGCGATGCGCTTCCCCAAAGGAATGTACACACAAGTGCAAGGGCGCACACCACCCATGTTTTCTGTAAAAAATCCTTTTTCTCGTTTGTTTTTTCCATGATTAATCTCCTGTTTTTCTAATATTATTGCTAATTATAATGTCATTCATAATCTGACAGGTTTTCTCCCTGACACCTGCCATATCCATATAATCCGAAAATCTTTTTGCAACATCTTCTATATACGATATTATTGCATCACATTTTCTCTTGCTTACTCCCATGTTTATTCCACATTTTGTCAAATCATCATAACTTATATCTGAACTTTTTCCATTAATAAGCATCTGATGTGCTTTCAACCACATATTGCTGCTGTCATATGCAAATGTGACATCATATGCTGGTGACAATCTCCAGACACCATTCTTATCCATCAGAAAAGAAACATTTTTTACATGATCATCCTGATTAATCAGAATAACATTAAAAACCATTCTTCTATAAAATTGTTCCACATCTGAATATGGTATACCTAGTCTATTCATATAATATGCTGCCTGTTCATAACTGCATAATCCCGGAATATTGTAATCTATATGTGAAATTGCTCCTAATGTCTGCATATGAATTTTTTTATTATTGTTCCTATCGAAACGTTTAGTTATAAAATGTGCATATCCGGCATCTTCAAGCAGACGGCATTCATTCATAATTACCCCCGCTGCTTTTGCCATAAGATAATATCCGTATTCTATTCTTGTATATTCTACTGAATCTTCCAGATTATGATCCCCATTTTTAGATACTCCATCAAACTTCATAAGCCAGTATTCAAATCCATCACCAGCATTAATCTGTCCACTTTTTATTTCTCCCGTATCTTCATTCCATGCAATCAGCGCCTTTGCTCTTGCACCACCTGCAGATGTTCCCAATAGCACAAGCTGGCTATATCCAGCATTATCTTTCAGATTAATCAGCTTATCTTTTCTATCAGATAATACATCAGATGCAAACTCTACCATTTTCGATATATTAACATCCTCTATTGTACTGTCAAACGGACTTGTTGCTGGTATATATTCTAATGCACCCATACCTCTTTTTCCTGTATAGCACAGTCTGTCTATAACATTAAATTCACTAATTGATTTTCCCTGCTCAGCCAGCCATCTGTCTATAATTTTATTACCAAATTTATCTGGAAGTGAATCCGCTACCAATCCAGGTGCTCCATGAAATGCTGTCCTTGCAAGTTCCGGAAATTCATACACTCTTTCTGATAATGGCATATGTATAGGTGATACCTCAATATTACTCTTTAAAAAATCTTTATCATATTCAAATGCAACAACCCCATTTGCTTCATTCATATGAATTATTCCAATTCTTGTGCCCCAAAGCATTACCTCCGCTGTATTTATCATTCATCTTCCCCCCATTTAAATCCAGTATCTGCTTTTCTTTTTGCAGATGCTCTCTGCCTTGTTTTAACATTTTTCAAATAAGATGATGGCCGATTGTTCATATCTGGTATCACATTCACGAAATTATTCATAAGCTCCATCGCATTCATTAATTTCATAAAATTAACAAGACTTATATCTTCTCCACTTTCAAACCGAGTAATACTTCTTAATGAAACGCCTGATTTATCCGAAAGTTCTTTCTGTGTTAATGGATAACTTATCCTATATGCCTTAAACCTGATAACAACTTCCTCATAATCACTAATCATAATTAAACATCTCCAAATCCATAAATCTTATATATCTTATTCAAATGTTTTTTGTATTGTATCACATTTGCAAATAATTAGCAATATATGGCGTGTTAAGTCATATTTTAATGCTTAATACGCCATATATTGCTAGTTATTTTTTATTTTGTGCGGCAGTCGTACCCGAAGAATTTTTCTTTTAAACATCTGGCTGTTAAAAGGTATCACCGGATAAATGTAGCTTTTTCCTGATATTGTCCTGTTAAAGCATACTAGCACTATCGCAAATATGGCTCCTGCCAGAAGTCCGATTCTTCCAAAGAACTGCACCAGAATCAGATTGACTATTCTTATGAATTTTAATGCATATCCCATCTCAAAACTTGCCTGTGAGTATGTTCCAACCGTTACAACTGCCATATAAAGAAGCGATTCTGAATTAAACCACCCGGACTCCACAGCATATTCTCCCACAACAATACCGGCAAGAATACTCAAAGGTGTCGACAGCATTCCTGGCGTATTGACCGCCGCCAGCTTAAGCCCGTCAACTGCAAGTTCAAGAATAAAAAGCTGCAATATAACCGGAACCGTTATATCCTCACTTATCGTTATGAATTTCAGCCATTCAGGCACCCACTGTGGATTGCTTTCAAGCAAAAGCCACACAGGTGTAAGAAAAACAGTCAGCAATGTAAAGAAAAACCTCGACAATCTTATATAAGTTCCTATCATTGGCGAAAAATTAAAATCATCTGCTTCTTCTATTATATCAAATACATTTGTTGGAATTATCATTACTGCAGGTGATGTATCTACCATAATAACTATATTTCCATCAAAAAGTGCTGCTGCAGCGGTATCGGGTCTTTCGGAATATTTATACTTAGGAAACGGATTAATCCATTTTCCCTTAAACATACATTCCGCAAGGCTCTCTATATTCATAGTGAGCGCCTCAACCTCTATGCTGCTTATCAGATTCTCAATTCTTTCAAGCAGCTTCTTATCAACCTTATCATCAATATAGCACACAGCAACATCTGTCCTGGAGCGTTCCCCTACAGTATACATTTCCATTGAAAAGCGGCTATCCCTTATTCTTCTTCTTAAAAGTGCCGCATTGCACACAAGTGTCTCAACAAATCCGTCTCTTGAGCCACGCAGAACCTTGTCTTTGTAAGGCTCTGTAACTGAACGCATCGGATAAGTACGGCAGTCAATAAGTATACATTCATCAAAGCCATCTATTATCATGACTGTCTGTCCTGAAAGAAATGCCTTCTCCACTTCGTCGTAATGTCCGTTTTTTTCAATCTCTGTATACGGCATTCCGACTTCTAAGAATGTATCTATATCCTTTATGTCCGATTCTTTCAATGAATAAAAAAACTGCACCAGTTTTTCAATTGTTTCTTCCTGTACGAATCCATCTATAAAATAAAAATGTGTTCTCTTCCCACCTATTAATACATCTCTTTGCAGAATGTCAAAATTCCTGTCCACTCTTAACTTTTCATTCATCATGCGGACATTCATGTCTATGTTAGTTGTAAAATCAGTCATGCTTACTCCTTTCACCTGCACATTTTCAACCGCACTCTGAATCAACTCTCAATTTCACTAACCCTGTCAAAGCACGAAAAGGGCAGGACTTACGCCCTGCCCTTATAGAATGTCCACATTTGACACATTTATTCTGCTATTAGTTCTCAAAAAGTGATGTTGAGTAATATCTGTCGCCGCTGTCTGGAAGCAGTGCAACGATTGTCTTACCTTCGTTCTCTGGTTTCTTAGCCCACTCGATTGCTGCGTAAAGTGCTGCACCTGCCGATATTCCAACCAGAATTCCCTCTGTGTGTGATATCAATCTGGCATACTCGAATGCGTCATCATTATCGATTGGAACTACGCTGTCATATATCTTAGTGTTAAGAATTTCTGGAACAAAGCCTGCTCCAATTCCCTGAATCTTATGTGGTCCTGGCTTGCCCTGTAAAAGTACCGGTGAAGTTGCAGGCTCAACTGCAATTATCTCAATCTTGTCATTCTTAGACTTAAGATATTCACCTACGCCTGTAATTGTTCCGCCTGTACCAACACCTGCAACAAATGCGTCAACTTCTCCATCCGTATCATTCCATATCTCTGGACCAGTTGTTCTTCTGTGTGCTTCCGGATTAGCAGGATTAACAAACTGTCCTGCAATCATGCTGCCTTCAATCTCTTTCCTTAATTCTTCTGCCTTCGCAATTGCACCTGTCATTCCTTTATAACCCGGAGTAAGTACAATCTCTGCACCATATGCCTTGATAATATTTCTTCTTTCGACACTCATAGTCTCTGGAAGAACTATTATTGTTCTGTAGCCCTTTGCTGTTGCAATTGCAGCAAGTCCGATTCCTGTATTGCCTGATGTAGGCTCAATAATTGTTGCGCCCGGCTTAAGAATTCCTTTCTTCTCTGCATCTTCAATCATTGCCTTTGCAACTCTGTCCTTAACGCTTCCTGTTGCATTAAAATATTCAAGCTTAACAAGTACTCTTGCCTTAAGTCCAAACTTCTCTTCAATATGTCCGACTTCTACAAGTGGTGTGTTACCTATTAAATCTGCTGCTGATTTATATATCTTTCCCATACAATCCTCTTTTCTTGTGGTATTATTCCACATTTTCTAATATCAATTCATGAATCAGGTGTTATGTATATGTAGTACATAAACATACTATTTTTATATGTTATTATAGGACAATGATTCTGATTTGTACAGTACTTTTTTATTTTTCTTTTTTAAATCATGTGTATTCCGCTCTCCAGCTTCTCGTTTTGGACTTCCTACATGCCTTCCGCTGCTTCAACATCCAATCTGCTCCTCCGGCTTCCCGGTTTTGGACTTCATCCGTGTCTCACTCCGCTTCAACGTCCAATCCACGCTTCCAGCTTCCCGGTTTTGGACTTCTTCCTTGCCTCACTCTGCTTCAACGTCCAATCCACTCCTCCGGCTTCCCGGTTTTGGACTTCTTCCGTGCCTCACTCCGCTTCAACGTCCAATTATCACTTCCTGATTCCCACCGTTTCTTTAATTGCTTCCACCAGCCCACCATAGCTATGCTCACAAGCTTCAATTATCCTATTCTCTTTCACGCCCGCCTCAGCAAGCTTTTTGCTGCAGGCGGGACCAATGCTATACACTGGGACTTCACCTGATTCACCAAGCTTGTCAATCAGCCATTTTATTCTCTCACCGCTGATGCCACTGGTAACAGCTATTCCAGAAACATCACTAAAATCTTTCATTTCGTACTCTGCATATGTATCAACATATTCATTCCTGTATACTGGAATCTTAATCAGTTCTCCGTAATCTTTCATAGCTTCTTCAAGTAAACCGCTTGTTACCTCAGCACACAGATATACAACCTTCCCGGCTGCAATATTCATCAGACTCTTTCCAAGCTCCAAGCCCGCAGCTTGTAAAGAAACAAAATCAGCTTCAAGACCGCATGTTGTTCTTAAAGCTTCCTGTGTCTTTTTGCCGACTACCGCAATCTTAACACCAGCAGGAAGTTCACACTCCCCCATATTATAAGCAAACCCAGCCACAGCATTTTTACTGGTAAACACAAGCCACTGTGCATCTTTTATCTTTTTAAAAATATTCTCCACACGAATATAACCAATCCTGCCAGTCACTATTTTTTCGCAGGAAAGCCCCTCCTTTGCAAGTAATTCTGCAAGGGAAGGGCTTTTATCGTACATCTGTCCGTTTTCAATATATGTATATATGTATTTACCCACAATCTACTCCAATCCAAGCATACGGGCTGCTTCGTGGCCAACCGCCTCGCTGTCAGTTCCTGTAACCTCAATTCTAAGAATCCTGCTGCAATCATCATTACCAAATAACACAACCATTCGAAGGTCACCGTTATCCTTTGTCACACAGTGTGCGCCAACCGGGGCATGACAGCCGCCGCCTGTCAATCTTAAAAATGTTCTTTCAGCCACAACTTCTCTATCAGAATTATCATCTGACAAAGCATTTATCTTATCAAGAAGTTCTGTATTCACCTCTGCAGTCTCAATCGCAAGAACTCCCTGCGCAGGCGCCGGAATAACAACCTCTGGGTCAAAGTACTCTGTTATCTCAGATGACCTGCCAAGTCTGTTAAGTCCTGCTGCTGCAAGCACAATTCCATCAAGTCCGTATGAATCGTCCATAAGTTTGTTAATTCTTGTATCAACATTTCCCCTGATAGCAGTAAACTGGATATCAGGACGCAGCATTGCAAGCTGGCATGCACGCCTGAGGCTACCAGTTCCTATAACCGCACCAGAAGGAAGTTCTGAAAAACTTCCTACAGTCTTTAATATAAGTACATCTCTGCAATCCTCTCGTTTCCACGCCTTTGCAAATGTAAGTCCAGTCGCACATTCAGCCGGCATATCCTTCATGCTGTGAACCGCCATATCAATGCTGCCTGAAAGAAGCGCTTCCTCAATCTCCTTTACAAAAAGCCCCTTAGTTCCAATCGCAGCAAGCGGCTTATCCGTAACCTTGTCGCCTGTTGTCTTAATTATAACAAGTTCAAATGTATCCTCAGGATACGCCTCTTCCATTCTTCTCTTAACATATTCCGACTGGACAAGTGCCAGCTTCGAACCTCTCGTTCCTATTCTGTAATGCATAATCCTCCCTACAAGCCAAACAGTCTCTCCACCATGTCTTTATACTGCTGCTGTTCATTTTCTTCCACATTTTTCAATTCTTCAATCGGTTCTTTTAACAATCTGTGTAATGACGACTTAAGAATCTTCTTTAAGATTACCCTGTCATGGTCTGAAAGGTCAATCTTGCGGTTAAGATAATCATAGCTATCCTGTACTATCTCATCACATTTTTTGCCAAGCGACTGGATAGTTGTATCCATTCTGCTTGATGTGAGCCATTTCTTTGTTTCCGCTATATACTCATCAATCACGCACTGGCTTTCCTTTAGCAAATGTGCCCTCTCGTTCTGATTAGACTTCACAATCCCACCTATCCTGTCAAGGTCAATAAGAGTAACTCCACAAATGTCACCTGCAGATTTTTCTATATCTCTTGGTGCAGCAAGATCAAGAAGTGTCATCTTTTTACCCTCTGATAATTCAGAAGCTCTAATAACCAGATGAGGTGATGAAGTCGCTGAGACAACTATATCACTGCTTTTAAGTGCTTCTGTTTTCTTATCATATGCAATAACCTCAATCTGTGAAAACTCCTTAAGCAACGCCTTCGCATGCTGATAAGTTCTTGAACACACTGTTACATCAGCGCCATATTCTGCCAGATATCTTATGGCAAGAGCCGCGGTTTTGCCGCTTCCTATAACGAGTGCATGCTTTCCTGATATGCCACATACTCTGTCTAACTCCTGAATACCGACATAGCATACAGATACTGGTTTTTCACTTACCTTGTACTCTGTCTTAATCCGCTTTGCACAGCTTACCGCTTCTCTTACTATATAATTAAGCTCTTTCCCGCTGTGTCCAAGCGTTCTTGAAAGGTCTGCCGCATCCTTTAACTGGCCTAGTATCTGATCCTCTCCAAGCACCATGCTTTCAAGTCCGGCGGCTATGCAAAACAGATATACCAGTGCTTCTTCACCACATTTGACTCCGGTTAATTTAGTATCAGTAAGTCCAAAATAATCATTGAATAAATCGGACATTACCTGTACAAATGTTTCATCCTCATACAGATAAAACACTTCGCATCTGTTGCATGTTGAAAGGCACATGCACTGTTTCACACCTGCTTCCTCTGCCTGTTGCATAAAGTCTGCTATCCCGCTGTCTGTGAATGTAATCTTGTCCCTTACTGAAAGGTCTGTATTCTTATAATTAATTCCTACATATCCTAACTGCATCTGTATTCTCACTTATTATACGAATTATTTTCTGAAGAATTCTTCCATAACCTCTATTGTACGATTGATGTCTTCATTAGTGTGTGCATCTGATACGAACATTGCCTCAAACTGTGATGGTGCAATGTATATTCCGTTATCAAGCATATGTCCAAAGTATTCTGCATACTTCTTAGTGTCTGACTTTACTGCACTGTCATAATCTTCTACTGCATCTGGTGTAAAGAATATGCTCATAAGTGAACCAATCTGATTAACCGATACCCTTCCGGCTCCACATTTTCTTACACTGTCAGCAATACGCTTTGTCTTAGTCTCAAGTCTGTCGTATATATCCTTATTATCTCTTAAGATTCTTAAAGTCTCTAAGCCTGCTGCTGTTGCAATTGGATTGCCTGACAATGTTCCTGCCTGATATACAGGGCCGTCAGGACTTACCATACGCATAATGTCAGCTCGTCCGCCATATGCGCCGACTGGCATACCCCCACCTACAATCTTTCCAAGAGTTGTAAGGTCTGGCTTTATGTTAAAGTACTCCTGCGCTCCGCCAATTGAAAGTCTGAAGCCTGTTATTACCTCATCAAATATAAGAAGACTTCCATTTTCCTTAGTTATGTCTCTTAAGAATTCAAGAAATCCATGTCTTGGAAGCACAACTCCCATGTTAGCTGCAACAGGTTCAACTATTACCGCAGCTATTTCATCTTTATTGTTATCAAAAAGCTCCTTCACAGAATCGCAATCATTGTACTCTGCTATAAGTGTATTCTTAGTGTAATCAGCAGGAACTCCTGCACTGTCCGGAACTGATGTTGTAAGTGCTGCTGAACCGGCTTTTACTAAAAGTCCGTCAGAATGTCCATGATAACAGCCTCTGAACTTAATTATCTTGTCTCTTCCGGTGTAGCCTCTTGCCACACGGATTGCACTCATAACAGCTTCTGTTCCTGAGCTTACAAGACGGCTCACCTCCATTGTAGGAATAAGCTCGTATATAAGCTCTGCCATCTCAACTTCTCTCTTGGTTGGTGCACCATATGTAAGGCCTGCTTCCGCAGCTTCCTTAACCTTTGCAATTACTCTGTCATGTGCATGACCTAATATTCCCGGTCCCCATGAACATATGTAGTCAATCATTTCATTCCCATCTACATCAGTAATTCTGTCTCCCTTGGCAGAAGCTATGAATCTTGGCACTCTGTCAACTGCCTTGTATGCCCTGACAGGGCTGTTTACACCACCCGGCATATGTTTTACTGCTCTCTCATATAAATCATTTGACATCTCTTCATTCATAAAACCAGCTCCTCCTGCTTAATTTAATACTGCTAAAAATGTTACTCTTCCTTTAACCATTTTGCCACATCTATAGCATGATATGTTATTATCATCTTAGCTCCGGCTCTCTTAAAGCCTGTCATATTCTCCATTACAATCTTCTTCTCATCAATCCAGCCATTCATTGCTGCTGCCTTAACCATCGCGTACTCACCGCTTACATTATAAGCGACAATTGGAATATTGAAGTTAAGCGCTATCTCTTTCATAACGTCCATATATCCGAGTGCCGGCTTTGCAATAATCATGTCTGCACCTTCTAATATGTCTTCTTCAACTTCCCTTAACGCTTCTTTTCCATTAGCCGGGTCCATCTGATATGTCTTTCTGTCACCAAATCCCGGTGCTGAATGTGCGGCATCCCTGAACGGTCCGTAATATCCTGATGCAAATTTGGCACTGTATGAACATATAGGAATATTAACCAGTCCTGCCTCATCAAGTGCATTTCTGATTGCCTCAACTCTCTTATCCATCATGTCACTCGGTGCAATTATATCTGCCCCCGCTTTTGCATAAGCAACCGACGCCTTTGCAAGAAGCGGCAGTGTCTCATCATTTAATATAACGCCATTTTTTACAAGTCCGCAGTGTCCATGTGATGTGTACTCACACAGGCACACATCAGCCATGATAACAAGCTCTGGATAAGCATCCTTAATAAGACGGATTGCCCTGCACACAACACCTTCCTCGTCATATGCCTCACTTCCGACCTCATCTTTATGTACAGGGATTCCAAAAAGCAGAATCCCCTTAATTCCAACCTCTACAGCACGTCCGATTTCTTCAAGAACATGGTCAAGCGAATACTGACATATTCCCGGCATTGACGGCACTTCCTGTATTACATCATTCTCCTCTGTCACAAATACAGGATATATAAGCTCGTCCACCCTTACATGATTCTCTCTTACCATATCTCTTAATGTCGCATTCATTCTTAATCTTCTTGTCCTGTCCATGATTATCATCTTCCTTCCAACGTTTCCTATATAATAGCATTGCATATAAACATTGTAAACTGGTATGTTATGTTCTGCTATGTATCTTAACCATTCTTGCATACTCACCATCAAGCTTCATAAGCTCCTCGTGAGTTCCTCTCTCCTTGATGCCCTCGTCAGTAAGCATCAGGATTTCCTCCGCATTTTCAATAGTTGTAAGTCTGTGTGCTATTACAAATGTGGTTCTGTTCTTAGCCAGCTTCTCAAGTGATTCCTGTACAATCTGCTCACTCTCATTATCAAGTGCTGATGTCGCCTCATCAAATATAAGAATTGGAGGATTCTTTAAGAATACTCTTGCAATTGACAGTCTCTGCTTCTGACCTCCTGACAATTTGACTCCGCGTTGTCCGATATCTGTGTCGTATCCGTTCTCAAAGCTCATAATAAAATCATGCGCATTTGCAAACTTTGCCGCTTGAATTACTTCTTCGTCTGTAGCATCTGGCTTTCCATATCTTATATTCTCTTTAATTGTACCCATAAACAGATACACATCCTGCTGTACAACTCCGATATGGTCACGCAGGCTTTTAAGCGTAACATCTTTGATATCTGTTCCGTCAATCTTAATAGAACCGCCCGTCACCTCATAAAATCTTGGAATAAGCGAGCAGAGTGTTGTCTTTCCAACTCCCGAAGGACCTGCAAGTGCAACATATTCTCCCGGTCTTACTGACAGATTAACCCCCGAAAGCACCTCGTCCACGCCGTCCTTATATCTGAATGACACATTTTCAAATGTTATTGCACCCTTCACATCAGTAAGTTCCTTTGCGTCAGGCTTATCAGCTATTTCCGGCTCTACTGAAAGAATCTCTAAGAATCTTTCGTAACCCGAATAGCCATTCTGGAACTGCTCTGTGAAATCAATAAGCACCTTAACCGGCTCCGTAAATATATTTATATACAGTAAAAATGTAACGAAATCCGTAATATTTACCCAGCCCTTTGCAATTCCAATACCGCCTGCTGCGATTACGATTACATTTATCATTGTTGTAAATGCAGTAAGTCCCGCATTGTACATTCCCATATAATGATAGCTGTCTCTCTTAGATTCAAGGAATAAGTCATTGCCTTTCTTAAATTTCTCACATTCAATATCTTCATTTGCAAATGACTTGACAACCCTTATTCCAGACAGATTGTCCTCTATCTGTGCATTTATCTCACCTATTCTTACCCTGTTTCTCTTAAATGCCCTCTTCATGCGCTTGTTAAGCACATACGCGAATACAAGCATGAACGGAATCAGTACAAATGCAGCAATCGTAAGTCTTAAGTCAATCGAACTTAATATGCATAATGCACCAATTATCTTAATCAGTGAAATAGTTATATTCTCTGGTCCATGATGCAAAAGCTCTGTAATATCGAACAAATCCGATGTTATTCTTGACAATAACTGTCCAACCTTCTGGTCATCATAGAATGAATATGACAGCTTCTGATAATGATTGAATATCTCTGCCCTCATGTCATACTCAATCTTTGCGCCCATTACATGTCCATAATTAGATATATAGTAGTTGCAGCCCCACTGTATCAGTACAAGCACAAACAGCACTCCAACAATAATCATAATTCTTGAAAGTGCTTCATTGGCACTCATATATGCGACCTTTGATGTAATGAACCTTACAACAAGTGGTATCACAAGTGCCACCGCCGCTGACATCATTGCCAGTATCATATCAAGTATAAATGTGCCTAAATACGGCTTGTAGTATTTAGCCAGCTTCTTAAGATTCTCTTTCATAATCTTCTCCTGTTTTCTATATTTAATCTTCTTCAATTCCTGCCCGATATTATAACATAAAGTAAGACAATGAAAAAGTATGTAAAATGTCCGGCATGCAATTCATTTTAAATCGCATGCCGGACATTTTTAACCTTCTATATTCTATTATAAATTGTACGTTCTTCTATATTGCAACTTCTAAGTCACATTTTCAATACCACTATCCGGTTACTCGCTCACAAGTTCTGCTTTCTGTGCCTTAGCTTCTCTGCCTGCTCCATTAATTGCAAGATATAAAAGTCCAATTCCAATAAATATAAGCAACAGAATCACAATCATATACACAACTCCGATTCCTAGTGATTCAGACCCCATCTGGCTTAAATCCCAGCCAAACCAGCCTGCTGGTGCAGCATAATTAAGGAAGTTATAAGGTGCTGTCATTGTATCATACCATCTTACGCCCAATGCAGCCAGAATGTATACGAATGCAACATAGCACAGCGGTGGAATAACTGCATATATTGCATATATTTTCTTTGCCGAAAATTCCTTATCAAACACAAGGAAATCTGCAATCGCAAATACCGGACCAATTAAATGTACCCCAAGACTTCCTGCATATTTATTAAGATATGCACCAATCAGTCCGTCCTCGGAAGTTGGTCCAAGAATAATCATATACACCAGACATGTCAGTGTAATTGAAAGTGTCATAAGGAATTTGAGTATGTACAACCCATTGTTCTTATAATCCTTTCCCTTAGTGAGCAGTATAACATCAAGCACAATAAACACTGCAAGTACAATATCAAGTGCCACATTAGACAGCGTTGTAAAAAATGTGAATGACTTAATACTGTCAATCGTAAATACAAGACCATACACCGAAGCAATCAGCGATATTGCCTTAAAAATAATACTTGTAATCAACTTTTTCTTATTTATAATATTTGTATTCAATTTGAACCTCCAATTATTTTGATTTTCAAATTATAATACATATTAGTTTGATTATCAAGTTATTTATACAAAGTATCAATATATTCTTTCTTCTTCATAAGATACCTCCTATCTTCTCTCCGTTTCATAGATCAGCCTGTTACTCTTTCTTGTTCCTTTTGGACTCCCTCCGTGGCTTCCACCGCGTCAATGTCCAATCCGCCTCTATTTCTCACTCCTTTTGGACTTCCTCCGTGGCTCACTCCGCTTCAACGTCCAATCTACCTCTCTTTCTCGTTCCTTTTGGACTTCAACCTGTCTCCCAACCGCGTCAACGTCCAATCCGCCTCTCTTTCTCGTTCCTTTTGGACTTCAACCTGCCTTCACTCTGCTTCAATGTCCAATCCGCCACAGCTTTTCTTTTCTTCTACATATATATACGAATTCCTCTCTCAAAAAGTTTAACTTTACACCCTTACTTCCCACAATTTTCCTATCTTCTCCCCACCACAAAAACTCCCGCAGGAACAAGCCCTGCGGGAGCAATCATACACTTTATTAAGCTGTATATTAATTACTTGTAAAGTTCAACAAGCTTTGTAAGGTGATCATATCTTTCCTTAGCAACTTCCTCAGACTTAGCAAAGAGTCTCTCTGCTCTTTCTGGGAATGGCTTAACAAGTCTTGTGTAACGAGCCTCGTTATTAAGGAAATCCTGATATGTTCCATCACCTTCCTTAGATGTAAGTGTGAATGGATTCTTTCCTTCAGCCTTAAGTGCTGGGTTGAATGAGAAGAGGTTCCAGTAACCAGCCTTAACAGCCTTCTTCATCTCATCCTGGCAGTGGTTCATACCACCCTTAGCAATACCGTGAAGTTCACAAGGAGCATAACCAATGATAAGTGATGGTCCATTGTAGCTTTCAGCTTCCTGAATAACCTTAACAGCCTGAGCTGGGTTAGCACCAAGAGCAATCTGTGCTACATATACATAACCGTATGTCATAGCGATTTCTGAAAGGCTCTTCTTTCCGATTTCCTTACCTGCTGCAGCGAACTGGCAAACCTCACCGATGTTAGAAGCCTTAGAAGCCTGTCCACCTGTATTAGAGTACATCTCTGTATCGAATACGAATACATTAACATTCTCACCAGAAGCAAGTACATGATCAAGACCACCGAAACCGATATCATAAGCCCATCCATCACCACCGAAGATCCATACAGACTTCTTAGCAAGGAAATTCTTCTTAGCTAAAATCTGTGGAGCTACTGGACAACCATCTTTAGCTGCCTTCTCTAACTCTGCAATAAGAGCATCAGCTGCTGGTGTGTTAGCCTTTGTATCATTCTTTGTCTCTAAGTACTTAGCTGCTGCTGCCTTGAAGTCATCAGATGCCTTATCAGATGCAGCCATTTCCTCAACCTGGGCAATAAGCTGATCTCTTAAAGTCTTCTGTCCTAAGTACATACCGAAACCATGCTCTGCATTATCCTCGAAAAGTGAGTTAGACCAAGCTGGTCCCTTCTTAGAATCCTTATTAACTGTATAAGGTGATGTAGCTGCTGGATTTCCCCAGATTGAAGAACAACCTGTTGCGTTAGAAATATACATCTGCTCACCGAATAACTGTGTAATTAATCTTGCATAAGATGTCTCTGCACAACCTGCACATGATCCTGAGAATTCAAGAAGTGGCTGGTTGTACTGTGATCCGATAGGACCATTAACTAATGCAGGAGTAATCTCCTTCTTACCAACATTCTCTACTAAGTAGTTGAATACTGGCTGCTCGTCTGCCTGAGATTCCTGTGGAACCATCTTAATAGCTTCTCCAGCCTTAGGGCAGACAGTAACACACTCGCCACATCCCATACAATCTAATGGAGATACTGACATTGTGTACTTCATTGTCTTATCAATTGCATGCTTAGAATCTGCAAGCTTAATATTAGAAGGTGCTGCATTTACCTCATCTGTTGAAAGGATAAATGGACGAATTGTAGCATGTGAACATACAAATGCACAGCTGTTACACTGAACACAGGCTGTAGGATCCCACTCTGGAACCATAACTGCTGTTCCTCTCTTCTCATATGCAGAAGCACCTGTTTCAAACTGACCATCAGCGATATCCTTGAATGCAGATACTGGAAGGCTGTCACCATCCATTAATCCGATAGGATCAAGGAGTTCGTTAACCATCTTAACTGTAGCTGGACGACCTGTTCTGTCTGCTGCCTTCTTATCATCAGTAGCTGTAGCCCAGTCTGCTGGAACTTCTACCTTATGTACAGCATCAACACCGGCATCAATAGCCTTATAGTTCATCTCTACTACTGCATCACCCTTCTTAGAGTAAGACTTCTTAGCTGCCTGCTTCATGTAATCAACAGCCTTATCGATAGGCATTACATTAGCGAGCTTGAAGAAAGCTGACTGAAGGATTGTGTTAGTTCTCTTACCCATACCAATTTCAATAGCCTTATCAATAGCATTGATAGTATAAAGCTGGATATTGTTCTTAGCGATATACTGCTTAGCTTCTGCTGGCATATGCTGGTTGAGTTCTTCATCAGACCACTGGCAGTTAATCATAAAGATTCCGCCTGGCTTAACATCCTGAACCATCT